>ERZ856578.355-NODE-355-length-94393-cov-8.206423_pt1 | contig 94393 bp, 84 predicted proteins | sample MGYA00514384_ERZ856578 | MGnify/ENA primary metagenome ERZ856578 (study PRJEB29103, sample SAMN06111958) | human gut metagenome | biome: human gut; feature: ankylosing spondylitis patient; material: healthy_person | host: Homo sapiens | place: China:Hangzhou... | reverse complement strand
AAGATCGTATTCAATTTTCCTGTGCCTGTTGATGGTGAGGAAGTGAAAGAACTTCCCTTGGAAACTGAAACAACTGTCGAGACGGTAGCGTTATTAACTAAAAAAGGTGACTTTGGGAAGAAAAAGAGAGACTTCCAGGTTGAGATGGAAGTGCCGATTAGTCCAGATATGCATAAGGAGTATAAAGAACAGAAGGAACAGAAACCAACTTATGAGAATATCAAGAAATATATCATGGAGAAGCATGGGGTGAAGGTGCATACTGCTTATATAGCAGAAGTAAAACGGGATTGTGAATTGGATATGCGTCCTAATTATAATGTTTCAAAGAAAGATGATCCTGTGATAAAATCCTGTACTCCAGAGAAAAGGGAATATATCATGGAGGCATTGAGGTATTACAAGCTGGTAGTGTAGTTTACTGGGTAGAGAAAAAATAGCATAAGATTCAAGAAAGCAGAAGCAGTAGGACTTTTCCTATGATAGCTTCTGCTTTTTTAATGCCTACAGTTATACACGCTTCGATGTACGTAAAGAGAAAAATTTTATGACAGTAGGAAGAAAAGTTGATAAATCCAGAGGACGTTAAAGTATGTAGTATATATAAATAATTTTTTAATGATGATAACGTGTCACCTGTGGATGAGAACAGATAGGTCCATTTACCTATAGTATAAAAGGAGAGAAGGGGGAGGATTTTGGAGATGTTCAGTGAATTTGAGAAGTTTTATCTGGGTTCGCCCAAAGGGATTTTAATGGGTCAAAATCCCTTTGGTATGATACGCTTGTATACTCCCCTCTATGTGAGAGCTTTAAGAAATGAGATAGGTACGGCAAAATTTTGAGAAAGAACATGGTAAAGAGAACATTAGGAAGAAGAACAACATGAGGAAAGGTGATTGCACATGCTAGATTTGAAAAAGAATACTGTAGCAGAGTGGATGCTTAAAGAGGGATATACTGAAGTGACACTAATGGATTTTTATAGAGATATATACCCTGAAGAAGTACTCAGAGCTGATAATAAAGGATCAGCTAAAGATGAAGGAATGGGCAGGGTGCAGATAGTGGTTCATTCCACTAAAAAAGTAATGGGCAGTAATGAAAAAGGATATGCAAAACCATTCTTTAAAGACTTATCTGGGTTGAAAATGGCAATAGATAAATCAAATGAAACTTATGGATTACTAGAGGCAGCAGGTGCTCCACCAGATAGGCAAGATTTCAGAGGATTGTCTAACATGTTTAAACAGATGAGGTCTGTTTATATGGCTAGAACAAACACTGTAAGAGAGCCCTTACTTCCTTCTCCAACATATATTACATGTTCAGGTCATGGAGTGCATTTATAGATGGAATTGAACTCTTTTTCTATGAGGGTCAGGTCTCAAGGCTTGATAGGTTACCATATAAAAATAATCTGCCAAGTCATTTAAGAGATAATTTTAAGACAAGTAGACAATGGGGGTTACTGGGTTATAAAGTAAAGTTGGGATCAGTGCCTTATAAAATGCACTGTAATGAAACTCAGAATATAACACATGATTATTATTCAAGCAATCAAGTAGAGAAATAGCAAATAGTAAATGATAAAGATAGCATGTCATCAATCAGGTGGCATGTTATTTTTATGTTTGTTTATTAGTTTGATATTCAAAATAGCGACCAGAATCAATTTCCAGGGGTTTTCTGAGTTTAGGGTATAAATATATGGACTAAGGGGTTGAAAGTGGTTCCAAGGGCAAACCAGTGATCCAGAGAGAGTATTTAAGTTTAGGTGTATGTAAATAAATTTTTGGGTAAAAGTTTAGTTGTGATAGATTTTATTTTAAGAAAAAAAGTTTAGTTTATTTTTATTAAATAAACTGACAAAAGTGATTTTATCTGTTATAATATGAGTAGAGAGAAGTTTAGGTATAGTATCTAAACTCAAGAAATTGGAAATATTTTAAAGCAGTTAACTTTTGAATCAGAGAGCTTTGAAAGGATACTTTATAGCTCTGGAGTTTATAAGGAAAAGAAGTTTAGGTATAGTATCTAAACTAAAAAAGAAGGGAGGGGAAATAGGGAATGTTTAAAGAAAATGTAAGCATGAAAGCCATGAATGAAAAGACAGTGGAAGTACTGAGGGAAATACATCATCAGTGTGAAGGAGTTTACACTGAGTTTGATCAGTTATACAAACAGATAGGAACAGATGAGCAGATTCCCTTAGATAAAGAGACTTTGCAAAGTACACTTGCCTTAGTGGCATGTGCATTTTCAAGTTTAAGTGATTATTTGAAATGGTACTCTGATGTGGAAGTAGAATATACTTCTGAAACTGATAGAGAAACAGAATTAACAATAGAATTAGAACAGGAGAAAGCAAAAAGTAATGCTGTGGAGGGTGCTATGGGAGAGCTGATGAAAGAGAGGGGAGAGGCATTCAATTTATCCCTAGACAGTCAAAAGAAACTGTCTGAAAGAGATGCACAGATAGAACAACAAAACAAACAGATAGCTGAGAAGGATAAGACAATAGCCAATCTGCGTAAGCAGTTAGAAATGGAAAAACAGAGAGCAGATACAGCTATAAGAAAAATAGATGACTTGGCTGAACAGAATAAGGCTGTATTGAGTTTAATAGCAGAAAATGCTAAGACATTAGCATTTCATAAAAAGATCAGAGAATCAAAGGGATCCAAGAGTCCTAACTACATTGAGGGAATAGATAATACTCAATTAGTCCAGGATTACATCAATGCTGGATATAATCTCAGGGCAATTTCAGATGAATACTCTGAAAAATACAAAATAACCTATGGTGCATTGAGACTTAGGTTAATAAATGCTGGAGTCTGGAAAGCAAAAAGTTAAGTTTATTTGCTATAATTAAAATAAAATTTTGGAATGGAAGGAGTGAGGACAGTGTGGAAGGCAAAACAGGAATTTCAGTATATCCTTGATAAGACATATAGTGCCTTACAAGGGGTGCAGAAAAGTTTAAATGAGCCATATCAGTATTTTGATAATCTTAACAGGGTTTATAAGGATAAGGGAAAACCCAATAAAAAAGTAGAAGCGTGTCTGACAGATATGGTCTGTGCAGTATCTGTTATTAATGAATTAAGCATGTGGTAATAAATGATGATATGTCATATAAAGATATGTTGCTTGATATTTTGCAAATAAAATATATTAGCGACAACTCGATAATCAAATTCCTTGAAAAAATGGTTAATCCAGAAGTTAGGACAGGTGAGGAACAAACTCAATATGTAAAGGGAATTAATAAAATTATTGGCGCAGATGACTTTGAGTTGGTTGTATCGGGAAAAATATCAAATGAATTGATTTATAAAATATATAAGCGACAAGCAGCAAAAAGCAATATGAAAAATCTTATTTTTGCTCCGTTGGGTAAAAAGCCAGATATAGTTATTGATGATGCCATTGCTAATGATATAAAAATTGTAGGAGATACAGACAATTGTCTGTTGTATGATTTTGAGCCTAATGCAGATGGATTATTATGGAACACACTTGTAAAATGGTGGGGTTCTGCACATGCAAGCGAAAATATTCAGAAAGATTTATTTAAGCGTTTACTTGATTCTTTAGATTCGCAACCGGAAAAAGATTTTTCTACTCAATATTATACAATATATCAAAATGCGAACGAGTATCCGGCACTAATTCCACAAGTATATTTACACTATGATCCTCATGCAAGGACTTGGAGAGGAAGTAATGTAGTATATACACATCAACGCATGGATTTCTTAATGCTTTTATCCAATGGTATAAGGGTGGTTATTGAAATTGATGGTAAACAACATTATTCAGAGGGAGATATTTCTTCTCCAAAGCTATATGCTGAAATGATGGCTGACACGAGAAAATTACAATTAAAAGGGTATGAAGTATATAGATTTGGCGGCTATGAGTTTATGGACAGTCAGCAAATGAAACAAACGGTTCGTGATTTTTTTGAGATGTTATTTAAAAAGTATTCTATATAGAAATACGGAGAAAGAGGTAGAAAAATATACATTCGAGGAGTGATGAACAAATGGGAAATTATTATGATAAAAAAAGTACTGGTGGAAGAACAACCTCAAAGATAGAAAATCAAGATTCAGTAGCAGCTATTTATGCGCTTGAACAATTACATTCTACAGATATTTTTGGTCTTGGTACAAAGATTGTGGATTTTTGTATAAAGTGCGAAGGTGAAGAAGATATAGAGATTTTCAATAAGGAAAAGCATATTTTTATTCAGCTAAAAAGTTCTGTTATAGGGAAAAGCGATTTTGCAAATATTTTAGAACATTTTCTAACATTGAATAGTGATAACACTAGTACAGAGAATTTTTTTGTGTTAACTTCTTTTGTTCCTATACGAATAAACGAAAAGAATTTTAAAGAATATTTGGACGATTATGTGAATGTTTTAGTAAATCCATACGAAACAGACGAGAAAAAGAAGCAAGTTAAGGATGCTCTTATTTCGAATTTTGCTTTGTCAAAGTATGTAGATATTATTGATAAGGTTAGGGTAGAAGTAAGACCATTATTCAAGGATAGCAAAGATACAAAGGTAATATTCGGAAGGTATCTTAGGCTAAACTACATATTCAAAGACCCAGGAGACATAATTGCTGATAATTTGTATACCAACTTAACCAATAAGTTTGCTGAATTAAGAAGAAAAAGAGGCGCTATTACAAGAGCGGAATTGGAAGCGGTTGTAAATAGTGCAATAAGTAAAGGAAGTATTTTTTCTGGATTATCTTTATCCGTTGGTTATTCTAAAATAGAAAATGGTTATGTAGAAAATGAACAGAAAGTCAAAAAAAGAGATTTGATAATGGCAGGATTTAAAAAAGCCAAAAAAGATATAATGCGAGGATGGAGGAAAGCATATAGAAAGGAATTGATAATTAGTTGCATATTTAGTGCTAAAAGATGTCCTCAATGTGGACATCCAATGATGGCTAATATGATGGGGATATTTGGAATTGCATGTCCTAATTGTGGCTTTAATCCGTATGTGACAATGTTTATATTTTGTGAGTGCGGGGCGTATGAGGTTGTCAAAGCTCAGCCAGAATTAGAGGATGATAAGCAAATCCAATATTTAAAAGAATTCTTTGATGGTAGAGAAAGTGATGTGTGCAAAGTATGTGGGAAAAAATTGATTGATGAATATGTGGAAAATCGTATCTTTTATGCACCAATCCCATATCCGTATGAGGAAATAGATAATATGTAAACGCTCCATAGCAAGTACCTGTTCCTCCACTCCTTTTTCTGCCATAATAGTCTCACACTATACAGAGTCAAAAAAGTTAAGTACTCAACTTTTTTGACCGCCTATGGAGGTCTAGCTATGAGCAGTCAAACAAGTTTGGTTGCTGAACAGGTTCGGTTGCAGCAATGGGCGGCACAGATCCAGGATTGTAAAAACCGCCCTGCAGATATGAAAGTAGAAACCTGGTGCAGTGAGCATGGCATCACAAAAGCGAATTATTATTATCGTCTGAAAAAAGTCCGCAAAGCATGTTTGGAGGTCTACAATCCAGAACCGGCGTTTGTGGAACTTCCTCAGCCGACAGAGAAAGCTCTGCCCCAGGAAGACAGCAGCTTAAAACCGACAGCTATTTTGCGAAATTCCAGAGGATTGGCACTTGAAATTTATAATCCTGTCTCTAAAGATATGCTTCAGTGTATCCTGGAGGTTCTGTCTAATGCTGAATGACGCCACAGGTCTGAAAAAGATCTATCTTGCAGCTGGTTATACCGATCTGCGGAGAGGAATGGATGGTCTCGCAACGATCATCCGGTTCCGGTTTCAGCTCGATCCGTATGATAAAAATACGCTCTTTCTTTTTTGCGGGAAGAAGACGGACCGGATCAAGGGACTCTTATGGGAAGGGGATGGGTTCCTACTTCTTTACAAGAGACTGAACAACGGTGCCTTCAACTGGCCACGTTCCGTAGAAGAGGCGTTGGAAATATCCCCGGAACAGTATACGATGCTGATGCAAGGGCTTGAAATTCTCCCCAAACATCCGATCAGGCCAAATGATCCGCCTAAAAGATTGATGTAACATTTGTGCATTATGGAGAAAAAATTTCCATATTTCACAGAAGAAAAGAGAATCTCTTCCGTTTCATAAAGCTTATCCACAGAATTCAGTCCGCAGGAATCAAACCACACGGTTTCGGGCAGAAAAATCGTTCTGAATCTGTGGATAGCAGTACAGAACATCTGGAATCCTGAAAAGCTATCCCAGGTGCTCTGTACTGTTATCCACCGTCATTATGCCGAAAGGAAAACAGGCTCCAAGTGGCAGAAAACGTACAGATCTGGTACAATGGACTCATTGAGAAAAGGAGTTCCTGCCATGACGATGAAGTTCACAGAAGAACAGTTAAACAGCTTTGATAAATCTATGCTGATCCAGTTATTTTTGAATCAACAGGAACAGTTAGGAAAGGTCAGTGCCGACCTGCATTCCCTGGATACGAAGATGCAGGCAATGATGGAACAGCTGATCCTGGCTAATAAGAACCGGTTTGGACGTTCCTCTGAAAAAATGGAGGATGCCCAGCAACTCCGTTTTGCTGAAGTGGATGGAACCATTGTGTTTTTTAATGAAGCCGAAGCTGTCTGTGATCTGGAGGCACCGGAACCAGAGACTCTGGAGCCGGCACCGGAACGCAGAAAAAAAGCAACCGGTAAGAAAGCACAGGATATGTCCGGGCTTCCTACAAATCGGATCGACCACTACATGACCGAAGAAGAATTAACAGTAGAATTCGGTGAAAACGGCTGGAAACAGCTTCCAGATGCTATTACACGCAGATATCGTTTCATTCCGGCAAAAGTCGAGGTGGATGAGCACCATGTTGGTGTATATGCCAGCAAAACAGACGGGCACATGATAAAAGCAAAGCATCCCAAAAGCCTGCTTCATGGAAGCCCCGTATCCGCTTCGCTCGCTGCTGCGGTCATGAATGGAAAATACGTAAACGCGGTCCCTCTTTATCGCCTTGAACAGGAATTCCTTCGATATGGCCTTGCCATAACCAGGCAGAACATGGCGAACTGGATGATCCGGCTGGGAGAAGAATATCTCGCCGTTTTGTATGATCACCTTCATTCGCTACTTTACAGATATCATGTCATCCAGGCTGATGAGACACCGGTATTGGTAAAACGGGATGGCCGCAGTGCCGGTTCCAAGAGTTATATGTGGGTGTACCGTTCTGGCCACATGTATCCGGAAAAACAGATCATCCTTTATGAGTATCAGCGGACAAGAAATGCCTCTCATCCCCGGGAATTCCTAAAGAATTATTCCGGCATTTGCGTGACGGATGGCTATCAGGTCTACCATACACTGGAAAAAGAGCATGAAGACCTGACGATAGCCGGGTGCTGGGTCCATGCCCGCAGGCGCTTTGATGAAGCGCTTGCAGTAGTACCGAAAGAACGCCAAAAAGAATCCGCATCCTATCTGATCTTAAAGCAGATCCAGACGATCTACAGAAAAGAAGGAAAGCTAAAGGATCTCTCATCGGAAGAACGGCTTTCCCAGCGTCAGGTGGCTATAAAGCCACTGGTAGACGCTTTGTTTGCGTACCTAAAGCAGCATGAAAGCGAGGTCGGAACAGAAAAGCTGAAGGATGCTTTCAGTTACGCTCTGAATCAGGAAAAATATCTCCGGATTTTCCTGACAGATGGGGATGTCCCTATGGATAATAACGCCTCTGAGCGCGCGATCCGCGGATTCTGTGTTGGAAAGAAGAACTGGCAGATGATCGATACGATCAATGGTGCGAAAGCATCCGCGATTATTTACAGCATCGCAGAGACGGCAAAAGCGAATAACCTAAAACCATACGAATACTTTGAACACCTTCTGACAGAGATCCCTAAGCGCATGGATGACAGCGACCGGTCATTCTTAGATGACCTGCTTCCATGGTCGAAAAAGTTGCCGGACGTTGTCAGAAAACCGAAAAAGCAATGAAGTAGAGCCGCGGAAGCGGCTTTTAGCTTATAGGGTACTTGGTATGGAGCGTTTACGGCATAATGGCCTGTAACCGATATAATGTCGGTTACTTTCACAGTGAGGAACTTTTGGAAAGCATGGTAGCTCTTAAAGAGCAGGATTACGATAAATATGCTCGTAAGATGAAGAAGTATCTCAAATGGGAACTAATCATCCTAGATGACTTCCTGCTTCACACAATCACTGACGAAAGAGAGATTAAAAGCCTCTTTGAGCTTTTGGAAAAGCGGAACGAGCAGAGGAAAAGCACCATCGTATGCTCACAGCGTGATCCGGATAACTGGAAAGCGATGATCCTCAACGATGAGGTATCTGCCAATTCCATCATGAAGAGAGCTACAAAGCACTACACAGTTAAGATCAACACACGATAAGCGGTGGTCTTCTAACTAAAAAATGGGCGGTCGTTGACTTCGGAAAGCAGCCGTTCTAAAACAGAATGGCGACCGCTGAGCCCCGTAAAATGCAGACTGTTGGCGTATTATCTTCAAAAAACGTTGACATTTCATTCAAAACTGCTATAATAAACTTACCTAAAAGGTAAATTTTTGACAGGGGGGGGGTGATCCTGTTCTGAACGTTGAGTATGAGGATATTGAGGTCAAAGAACTATTTGACGATTTGAATGATGTTCGTAATTCTAAAAACTTAATGAAAAAGGAAATCGGTGCAGAATTAACGAAGGCTGTTAAGAAACGATATAATCAAATCGTTGCGTTTACCTCGTTTTCAGCACTTCAACAATCTGGAATAGGAAAAATGGAATCCTTGGAGGGAGACCGAAAGGGGGCATATTCATTAAGGGTTTCCGCAAACTATCGTTTGATTGTTAAACCAAAAACAAAAGATTTAAGTGTAGAAAGCCTTAAGAATTGCGATACATTAATTATCGAAGGGGTGATTGATTATCATGGTAAAAGAAAAAAATTTAGTTGGATTATCCCGTGATTATATTATTCATCCGGGAGAGACATTGGCGGAAGTACTTGAAGACAGGGAGATGTCGCAAAGGGAACTTGCTGTTAGAACTGGAATGACAGAAAAGCATATCAGCACAGTTATTCATGGACAGAAAGGCATATCAGCTGCTTTTGCAAGAAAGCTAGAGTATGCTTTGGGAATTGAGACATCTTTCTGGATGAATCTTCAAGCAAACTACGACCGTGAATTACTTGAGTTTGAGGAAGTGAATAATATCACTGAGGCCGAATTAAGCGTTCTGAAGAATCTTAAGGAAGTTATAGAAGTCTGGACGTCTTTTGGATGGCTTGATGAAGAAACGAACCCTGCCGCAATGGTGCTGGATTTTCGGATGATTTTTGGTATTAGTAATCTGCTTGATACTCCAAAAATTTCATATGCAGCCGCTTACCGTGTGCAGAATAAAAATGTAGATCCGTATGTACTATTTGCATGGCAAAGAATGTGTGAGCTTCTTACAAAGAACATCGAAATAGCTGACGAAGTAGACACGGAAAAGCTTAGAGAGATGATACCTGATATTAAACAGGTGATGTTCATGAGGGCAAATCAAATTCAGAAGAAGTTGACTGCTATTTTTTCTGAATGTGGAATTGCTTTTAGAATTGTTCCCAATTTTACTGGTGCGCCGGTGCAGGGATTTATTAAGAAAACCGAAGATGGGGCATTAATTCTCTGCATGACATTGAGACAAAAGTTTGCTGACATCTTCTGGTTTACGCTTTTTCACGAAATTGCCCATGTTTTAAATGGCGACACAAAACATGAATTCATTGATTTTGATTCAGTATCAGGAGAAGTTGAATCAAAGGCTGATAGTATGGCAGGAGAGTTCCTGATTGATTCAAAGGAATACAAGAGCTTTGTAGCTGCAGAGGGCTATAAACGGTCAAGTGAGATTGAACGATTTGCAAGTACACAGAATGTGAAAGATTATATTGTTCAGGGTAGGCTTATGAAGGAAAAAATTATTCCTTGGAAGGCTCGACCAAGATACGAGTGGGCATAGTATTGATAATGATTTGGTTAAAGGCATCTGTCAACATGGCAGGTGCTTTTATTATACGAAAAAAAGAAGCGTGATGAGATGGGAATACTGAGCAGTTTGCTTCGGAGCAGGGATAAGTCCACGGACAGGACGGCAGGAAGTAGCTAAAGCTTCTTTCTTGGCGGAACTGCAAGCGGCAAGTACGTGACGGAAAGATCTGTGATGCAGATGACAGCGGTTTATTGCTGCGTGAGGATCCGGTCAGAGGAGGTGGTAAGTCTGCCATTACAATTTTAACGATATACCGATGATAGCGGTAAGGAAAAAGCAGTAGAACATGTATTGCTTAGCCAGATGAAGAATGAAGATTGGGAGAAAGTGAAAACCTAGATGCGGGACGATTTAAAGAACTATTACGCAGAGGTGGCGGTATATAAATTGATATTATATATTACAAACCTAAATTGATGTTATATTTGCATAAAATTGTTTCAAAATTTTCAGAACAATTTGCTGTTTATGCAAAAATATTGTATAATGAATAAGAAAATATCGATATCATGAAAGATTAATTTGATGGAGTTTTTGAATGGAAACAGAATGATTCCCTTTATTCAGTCAAATGGAGAATGCCGACTGGGAGAAAGTAAAAAACCAGATGCAGGACGATTTAAAGAACTATTACGCAGAGATGGGCGGTATATAAAATCTAAAACCACTCAAAGAAAGGAATACACATGAAATTTCCTAAGTATTCAATCCTATATTTCAACCACCCCCTAACACAGCACCAGAAAGAGTTAGGTCAGTTTCTAAAAGAAGGAAAAAAAGTATTCTGGTTCGGAACGGAATCAGATGTTACATACTTGAAGAAAGCCTACAAGCCCTTTTCCGATGCCTTCTTCCTACAAGCTTTTATCATCCCGGAGACAGATGAGGCAGAATCATTTACACCGTTTACCGTAATAGACGGCGAAGGCTTAAATCGGGAATACGCCCAGCTATTTGACTGGCTGGAAAAAGCGATCCCTTCTTTTAACACCGCCCAGTACCGGGTAGAACATGCCGGAATTGCTGATAATATTGTAGTGAAGGCATCTGCCGGAACGGGTAAAACCACGGTGATGATTGACCGCATTTTGTATTTAATGCACATGGTTCCGGATCTGGATATGTCGGAGATTTTCATGATCACGTTTACCAACGAGGCAACGAATCAGATGAATGATCGCCTCCAGGAAATCCTCCTAAAAAAATATGCTTTGACGAAGAATCAAAGATATTTAACCTGGCTGGAACAGCAGTCGCAGATGCACATTTCGACGATTGACAGTCTGGCATATGATTTATTCAAACGGTTTGGATGCAGTGTGGGATTTGGACGAGATTTAGGGATTCAGCCGCTGGAAAAAGAAAGAAAAGAGCTGATAAAGGATCTTCTGTCGGAAGAATTGGATGATGGAAAATCGATCACGTCTCAGATAGGAATGAACTATGCAGGCGCCAGCAAGGTGATAGATGTGTACTGGAAAGAACTGACCAGAAAAGGTTACACGATTTCGGAAGTGTTAGAAAAGGACTGGGGTGACGTAGAGCGCGAACCGGTGCTTTCAAATTTTCAACAGGTTATTAAGGCGGTACTGAAAGAATTTGAAAAAAAATATACCCGGCTTAAACTGGATAAGAATGCGATTTCAATCAATGATTTGTTCTTTGATTTTGGTCACTATCTGCTGAATGGGAAAATGGACTGTAAAGGTCTTACAATGAAATATCTGTTTGTGGATGAATTTCAGGATACGGATGCCACGCAGATCCGGACATTTGCACGCCTGGTGCAGATGATTCATGCAAAGCTTTTTGCCGTAGGGGATGTAAAGCAGAGCATTTACTCCTTCAAGGGAGCAACGGACGAGGCGTTTGATATTCTGGAGGAAGAAATGCATGGCAGCCTGCATTCCTACAGTCTCCGAAATAATTACCGTACCTGTGCCAATATCATGAAAGTGATGGAGCAGTATTTCTTTGCATGGTCAAGGCAGGGATTGCTGCATTATGAGGAGCCGGTAAGACCGTTCAATACCCGTACAGGTACGGTTGAAATGGAATATGTGGAAAATAAAAGTTCCTGGCCTGCCCAGACGATGCGCCATATCAATGAGGCATTGGACGATTTGGAGACGGATATCCGTTCTGGTAAGAAAAAAGTGACTGATAAAACGAAGGTGGCCGTGCTGGTCCGGGGAAATCAGAAGGCGGCGGAAATTGCGGCTTTATGCCGGAAAAATGGAAAAACCGTTGTTTTGAATTCGGATCGCCCCTTTTTCCTTTCACAGGCAGTGAGAGATTTCTATGTACTGATCAGTTCGTATATTTTTGCAGAACGACCTATTTATACATATAATTATCTGATGACCCCATATGCAGCTTATGAAGGAACGGTTTCTGTATCTGAGATGGAACAGATTAAAATGAATGGTGCGGAATTAACGGAGTATTTATCCGGATTTCTTTCCCAGACAAAATGGCATGAATATCAGAGAAAATTCAGGCTTAAACCAGTTGTAGCGGTTATTAAGGATATCGTGGAAAACAGCAATGTGATAGAAAATTTTATTGCCATGGACAAGGTGAACTTATATGGAAATGAATGGAGTGAAGCGAAGAAAAACAGACAGGCACTGATTGATGCTAAATTGTATCAAAAGAACCTGGATAAATTGTTGGAAATGATTCAGCAGAGGATGGACGGGGAGTTTGCGACGCTTTACGATCTTTATATTTACCTGACGTTGATGATTGCGACGAACCGAGATGAGATGGAACCGGATGTAGAGATGACAGATGATTATACCAGTGTATATATTATGACGGTTCACAAGTCAAAAGGTCTTGAATATGATACGGTGATTCTGCCGGCGATGGGGCATTCGCTGGTTCCAAGGGAAAGAACTTCGATTCTTTTAGGAAAAGATAAGGCTGCCTGGGCATTCGAGCCGGGGAAAAGTGTTCAGATGAAGAGCCGTTGGTATGAAGAACTGCAGAAAGAGGCAGTGCGAAGAGGTGTGGCGGAGGAAACCCGGATGCTCTATGTCGCTATGACACGGGCGGTAAACCGGCTTATCTTGCTGGTAAATGAGAGACAGACGTATGAAAGCTGGTCGTCTCTGATTGGAAAGGTGGGGCTGATCAATGAGTAATCGGGTATATACGTACACAAAGGTTTCAGAATTAAAACATGCCCCGTATTTTAAGGAAATTGCACCTTTGCCGCAGCTGACCTTGTCTAGGGAGATGGCGGTTAATATGTCTTATGACATGAAGATATTTAAGGGCAATATCATGGGCTTTTTGAATTTTTCCCAGAGGCTGTTTCCCGGATGGAATACGAGTGGACAGAAGTTTGTATATGTGACGGCTTTAAATCGTTTTTTGCGGGATAAAATAGCGGCGGTACATGACAGGGCGGAAAGAGACTGGCTGTTTGGATGTAAAAAGAATCTGTATGCGGCGATTCAAAATATGATTCGTCTGGAGGAGGCGCGTGTCCGCCCCGAAGATATGGAAGCTTCTGACCGGGATCTTTCTTTGTTTTTAGAAATGTGGAAATATCTGGAGCAGCTGGATGGCAGTATCGCCGCTTTTCGGAACAGACTGCGAGAACTGGAACAGCCGGGAAATTTTGAACGGGAGGCGGAACGTGCGTTTTGCTTTCACGGAAATAAGGTCATTGTATGGAATGGCTTCCAGTTTTTGACGCCGATACAGAGATTTGTGTATGACTGTTTTGTAAAATCGGGATACAGTATTTATGCCCTGATACAGGATGAAAAGAAATATCCGTATGCCAATGAAATCTGGAGACACCTTTATAATGAAAGCAATGGATACCCGCCATATGAAGACTGGATTCGTTTTGAAGATCCGGATTCTAAAAATCCGCTGGGAGAAATATTTGAAACCGGGGAAAAGACAAGTGCTCCGAATGTGAAAATAATCAAATACAGCAATACGATCGAATTTGTGGAAGATATCTCCAGGATCCAGGAGCAGGGATTTTACTTATATAGTGCGGATGATTATACGGCTAACCGGATACTAAAGGATTATTTTCCAGAACGATATGAGGTAAGAAATTTGCTCTCATATCCAATCGGACAGTTTGTATATATGCTGCATAAAATGTGGGATGAAAATCGGCAGTGTATTATACTGAGTGCGGATGGATTGAGAAAATGCTTCGCATCCGGCTGGCTTACAGCGCACGGGAAAAGCAGTATACAATATACGGATGATTTAGAGCGTATATTACCTTATTTTGAAAATTGTTATACACTGAAAGAATGGAATGAACGGCTAAGTTGCTTTTCCGATGCTTACGATAACGCATATGATGTTTTTTCGCAGACAGAGGAAGAGACCGGACTTGAGAAGAGAAAACAAAGGGCACTGGCAAATCCGTTATCTCATTTTGGACCATTTTCAATCGGAGAGGATCGAATTAGAGAAGTAATCGATCTGATCAGCCAGCTGATCCGCATGGCAAAGGAATTATTTGCTTCGAATGAACCTGTTTCGATTCAGCAGCATATGAGCAAACTGGATGCACTGCTATATTTCCGGGATGGAATGCCGCAGGATCTGTACCGCGAGGAGAAAGAAAAAATAAAACAAATCTTCCTGGCACTTGAAAATGATCAGGTAAAGGATTTTATGTGCTATCCGGGAGACCTGGTAGCCGCACTCCTTTCTTTTATGAGTGGAACGATGGAAGATGAAACGGATGACCATCATGGACTTAAGACATTGGTTTTTAATATTTTCCAGATCGAATCAGCCTCTGTTTTTGCGAAAGAAAAAGTACATATCTGTCTGGCGGATATTACAAAGCTGCCGGGAACATCTGGCAGTTATCGCTGGCCGTTGGATGAGACCATTTTGCGGGAAATTGCTGAAAAAACAGCCGGAACGTATGCTTCTGACTGGCTGGAAAATAACCGGTTGACAGCGCTGGCAAACCGTTATTATGTTTATAATGCCCTGAAAAATAAAGATGTGGAAATTTCATGGATTTACCAGCAGGGAGAGAAATGCTTATCCCCATCTCCATACATTACACTGTTGGACCAATTGTCGGATGCCGGAATTCAGGATTCTACACTCAGAAATCTGGATTTACAGTATGTGAACGGAGTGATGGTTCATAAACGCCTGGACAAAACGTATTCGATCAAGGAAAATAAAAGGTGGCATTTGTATGAGGATGAATTAGAATATGCCTTATGTCCTATGCGCTATGTATACAGTTGTGTGTTGGGAGAAAATTTTGCATATATGAATGAATATCAGCAAAACAAGGCAATTGTCCGGCTGATTCAGGTATTAAATGCATTGTTGAAAGGCAGATATTCGATGGAGCAGATAGCGCAGCAAGTATTCGAATTGTTTCCTTACATCCGGAAAGCAGAAAAACGGCAGATGCTGGATGATGCGATATGCTGGAATCAGCCGGAGAGGGAAGGGAGTTTTACGGAAGCTGGAAATTATCAATATACAGATGAACGCCTGAAACTTGTATTTTTGGATAATCAGAATTATGCTTATGCAGAGAAAATGGCCTCGATGCTTATGAGTCAGTCGGGAATAACGGGGATTTACCCAGACAGAACAGGAGGAGGAGATTCCAAAAACTGTGAATTTTGTCCACATATGAGATATTGTCCGGATGCAATATTTGGAATAGACTATAAGGGTGATAGTGAATGATAGAGAGAAAGTTTTGGGAAGAAGTTCGAAGCCATTGGATTTTGGAGGCACCGCCGCAGATTTCGGATCGGAAGACATCTTCAGGTGGTGAGATTGATCCAAGTCTTCTTGAGGATCCGTGGGGGCAGGAGGGAATTCCTTTTGATATGGTTGATTATGACGATGCGATGGAGGCAGCCTTAACAGGGGAAAGCTATCAGGTTCCCAAAGGACAGGGGCAGAAGCCAAAAGTGGCACCCAGACAGGGAATTCAGCCTATGCCGCAGTCATTCGCTCAGGCAGTTAAGCCGCCGGAAAAACGACAAAAACCTATGTTTGACAGCGCAGGCTTTGAAGAACGGATGGAACGTCGGACGCTCGCAGATTATATCGAGGCAGGAAAATTGCTTTTAAAATGTGAATTACCGGAAAAGATGGAAAAATTGGGACAAGAATTGCTAGATCGAATGTCTGTATTGCAGACAAGCATCCGTGAATTTGAAAAAGTGTATCAGCCGGATATGTCCCAATTTTATGACTGTTACATTCCGGATACACTGCAGCTGGCAGCTTCATATCTGGAATATGTTGACGCGGAAATCGATGGGGATATAATAAAAGAAACAGAGAAAGAAGCAGCAGCTGCACTTGAAACACTGATAAACGGTGTCAATGAAAAAATAGAAGAAATCTATCGCTATGCAAAAATTGAGATTCACGCACAGGCGAGAGCCTTGGAAAGCATGATGAGTCAGGAAGGGTATGTAGATCCGAATTTTAAAATCAGGTAATGGGGAGGACGATAGAATGGGTGAGGCAAATGATACAGCAAATAGGATGATAAAAACAGGAGAGGGAAAAGCGCCGACGCTTACCCTGGATCCGGATGAAGTGAAGTATGACATGTCTTTTATGGAGCCATCCTTAAAGAAAAATATGCCTGCGGAGGAAACAAAAGCAGCGGCGGCGGGGGCGGTCGATGAGTCGATGCTGTCTGAGGATGAGAAGAGGCAGGTGGAGACGTTTGTAAAACAGATTGATATTTCAAATATAAAACTGGTCAATTCGTATGGTGCCAGTGCGCAGAAGGGAATTTCCGGTTTTTCAGTTTCCATTACCAAGAACGTAAAAACGAAAGATTTTGGTGACATCGGAGATAGCTTACGGGAACTTGAGACGGCCATCAAAAGCACCACGACTTCGGAGAAAAAGGGATTACTGGGTCTGTTCAAAAAAGGGAAACAGAAAGTGGCATCCTTGATTGCCAATTATGAAAGTGCAGAAACCAATATCAAAAAAATAGAAAAGGATCTGCAGAAGCATCAGATGGCGTTGACAAAAGATATTTTCGTGTTTAACCAGATGTATGACATGAACCTTGACTTTTACAAGGAATTGACGATGTATATCATTGCAGGCAAGAAGGCACTTGGACAGGCAAAGTCTACAAAGCTGGTGGAACTGCAGGAAAAGGCTGACACAACCAGGGATCAGCTGGATGTGCAAATGTATAGAGATTATGCGGATGCATGCACCCGGTTTGAGAAAAGACTTGCGGAGCTGGAAATGACAAGGCTGCTCTCGATCCAGATGGCCCCGCAGATCCGCCTGCTGCAGAATGCTGATCAGGAAGTGGTGGATAAGCTCCGCTCGGATATTCTGAATACAATTCCGGCATGGAGAAACCAGATGGTTCTGGCGCTGGGAATTGAGCATACGACCAGGGCATTAAACGCGCAGAATGCATTGGATGAAATGACGAATGAACTGTTTAGAAAAAATGCGGAAACGCTGAAACAGGGGGCGATCGATGCAGCATTGGCGTCCGAGCGCAGCATTGTAGATGTGGAAACGCTGAAAAAAATCAATGCGGATATTATTACATCGATCGATGAGGTCGTAAAAATTCACGAAGAAGGTTCCCAGAAACGCGCAGAGGCACAGGAAGAACTTGTCAAGATTGAGACAGAGTTAAAGGACGCTTTATTGAAAGCTGGTTCCAGGTAGGATGCTTATGAAGAAACATTTACGAATCACATGGAATGCTCCGGTTGTGCTGAGCATAGTGGCTGTGAGTTTTGCTGCCACGTTATTAAACTACCTCACGGGTGGAAGAGGCGGGATGCTTCTATTTATGACATACCATTCTTCCCTCCTGTCACCGATGACGTGGATCCGGATGTTTACACATATATTTGGACATGCGGATTGGTCACATCTAATCGGTAATATGAGTTATCTGCTATTACTTGGACCGATGCTGGAAGAAAAATATTCATCGAGGGTTCTTCTGGAGGTTATCCTTGTGACAGCGTTTGTGACGGGACTGGCAAATTATATCCTTTTTCCGGCGACTGCATTGTGCGGTGCCAGTGGAGTTGTGTTTGCCTTTATACTATTATCTTCGTTTACAAATTTTCGCGAGGGTGAAATACCGGTTACGTTCATTCTGGTGGCGGTTCTGTTTATAGGGCAGCAGGTCTGGGATGGTATTACGATTCGGGACAATATTTCCCATATGACTCATATTATAGGGGGAATGATTGGCGGAATGATCGGGTATGGATTGAATTGCAAATCGCGGTTTGAGTAGATTAATTAGAAAAAGCTCCTGCATACACAGAATGAAGATTTATCTGTTTATGCAGGAGTTTTTTTTGAAATTTACAGCCGTTTATCAGCCGTCAATTCTCATTACATCTGTCCCTCGTTATACCGCTTAATCAGCTTCTGGATCTTCGCAGTCGGAGTCAGTGCGTTCTCCAGAGATACGTTATGGTTCAGGGAGTTGATGATTGCAGCGATAAACTTGCTCATATCAGCTTCTACATACCAGTCACGTTTAAGAAGTTCCGGTGTGTGGTAGTTTAAGTTGGTGGTTACGACGCAGTCGAGGTAACCTTTTGCGAAAAATTCGTCGAATTTCTCAAGTCCGTTGGTGAACAGACCGAAGGTAGCGCATACAACGACGCGTTTTGCCTTGCGCTCTTTGAGGGCGCGGCAGGTGTCCAGCATGCTCTCGCCGGAGGAGATCATGTCATCGATGATGAGAACGGTCTTTCCTTCAACGGAAGAACCTAAGAACTCATGGGCAACGATCGGGTTACGTCCATTGACAACACGGGAGTAATCGCGGCGTTTGTAGAACATACCCATGTCAACACCCAGGTTGTTTGCCAGATATACGGCGCGGGACATAGCGCCCTCGTCCGGGCTGATAACCATCAGGTTGTCCTTGTCGATCTTTAAGGTTTTGTCATGGTTCAGTAATGCCTTGATAAACTGGTAGGTCGGCATGAAATTATCAAAACCGCTTAACGGAATGGAGTTCTGTACACGCGGGTCATGTGCATCGAAGGTAATGATGTTGCTTACGCCCATCTGAATCAGTTCTTCGAGCATCATCGCGCAGTCAAGGGATTCACGACCGCTGCGCTTGTGCTGGCGTCCTTCATATAAGAACGGCATGATAACATTGACACGATGAGCGGTAGCAATGGATGCGCCGATGATACGTTTTAAATCCTGATAATGGTCGTCCGGGGACATATGATTGGTAAATCCGCTCATTTTGTAGGTCAGGCTGTAGTTGGTTACATCGACCATGGCGTAAATATCGGTACCACGGACAGACTCATTGACGATGCCTTTTGCTTCACCGCTTCCGAAACGCGGGCACGCGCAGTCAAGCATGTAGGAATCAGCATCATAGCCGCGGTACTGTAAATTTTCCTGACGTTTTTTCAGGACTTCAATATCGTTGCGGCGGAAATTGATAATGTGGGAGTTGACTTTCTCAGCCAGATCCCGGCAGCTCTCCAGTGCGGCAATTTTAAGCGGCGCAACCGGAAGCGTGTCATTAAACACGTAGTCATTCGACATGATTATACCTCCAAACAGTGTAGGTCCTTCGATGCATGCGGGCAGAGCGTACAAGTTTGTCTGCCATTTGCAGGACATAATACAACTACTTTATACCATTTTATGATAAGAAACGTCAATAGCAAATGAGAAAATTACAAAAAAAATCAAATATTTGGCTTGCTTTCAAAAAAATCCGCATCTGCGAATCAGAAGCACAACTTTACAAAAAAGCTGATTACTGTTAATATAATACTGGATTCTTAGGGTTTAAAAATATTTGAAATGAGGATTTTATAAATGAAAAAAGGTCATCTGATAAAATCGGTCGATCCGGGCTCGATTGCGGAGGAAATGGAGCTGGAGCCGGGGGACGTCCTTCTGACGATCGATGGAGATGAGATAGAGGATATTTTTGATTATGAATATAAGATAAACAGTGAGGAGATTACGCTGCTGGTCCGCAAGAAGAACGGCGAGGAGTGGGAACTGGATATCGTAAATGAGTATCAGGATCTGGGGATTACCTTTGAAAATGGTCTGATGAGCGATTATCGTTCCTGCAGGAATAAGTGCATCTTCTGTTTCATCGACCAGATGCCGCCGGGCATGCGTGAGACACTGTATTTTAAGGACGATGATTCCAGACTTTCGTTCCTGCAGGGCAACTATATCACGCTGACGAATATGAAGGATAAGGATATTGAGCGGATTATCCGGTTTAAGCTGGCGCCGATCAATATTTCAGTGCAGACGACGAATCCGGAGCTGCGCTGCAAGATGCTTCATAACCGCTTTGCCGGTGAGGCACTCCAGAAAATCGACCGCCTGTATGAGGCGGATATCCCGATGAACGGTCAGATCGTTTTATGCCGGGGCGTCAATGACGGGGCGGAGTTAGATCGTTCGATCCGTGACCTGACGAAATACATTCCGGCGATGCAGAGTGTTTCGGTTGTGCCGGTCGGTCTCTCGAAGTACCGCGATGGTCTGTATCCGCTTGAGCCGTTTACACCGGAGCAGCTGGGCGATACCATTGATTTGATAGAGAAATGGCAGAAGAAGATCTATGCGGAACATGGTATTCACTTCATTCACGCCAGCGATGAATTTTATATGGGCGCCGGGCGCCCGCTTCCGGAAGCGGATCGCTATGATGGCTATATCCAGCTGGAAAATGGGGTCGGCATGATTCGCCTGATGGAGGAGGAGATAGCCGAGGCGCTGGAGCAGCTGCATCCGGGAGAGGCTGGCGAGGTGTGCCCGGAGGAGATTTCGATTGCAACGGGACGGCTGGCTGCCCCGTATATTGAGCAGTATGTAGAGCGCGTGTGCCGCCAGTTCCCGGGGAAAAAGGTACATGTATATGCGATCCGCAATGACTTCTTTGGTGAGCGGATCACGGTGGCGGGGCTGATCACGGCAAAGGATCTGATTGCACAGTTAAAGGAACAGCCGCTCGGCAGCCGCCTGCTGCTTCCAAGCGCCATGTTCCGAAGCGGCGAGGAGACATTTCTGGATGATCTGACCCGCACGGATGTACAAAATGCTTTACAAGTTCCGGTGGATATTGTAAAATCAAGCGGACGCGATTTTGTGGAAGCAATTCTGGCTCCTGTGAAGGAGGAAAGCTCCAGGCATGGCGAGTATGAGCCGGATCCGGAGGAATTTGTCGCTCAGATGGATGATAACTGGCAGGAAGAAGATCTGGATGGCGTACAGGTGTACGCATATGAGCCGGAAGACTTGGACGAGGATGCTCCGGATGAAGTCGTTTGTTTTGAAGAGGAAGACTCAGATCGGGAGGATGAGAAAGAAACGTGATGGCTGGAAATACAGTGGAAAACGTGCTTTCGGACACACAGAAAGAAAGCGTCTGGATGTGAAATGCATCACAATGAATGAAACAAGTAACTGGACAATAAAAATAGCAGCTGTGGATTTACAAACCAGCTGCGGAGCATGAAAATAAATGGAGGCATAAATATGAAAAAGAAACCGGTGGTGGCGGTCGTTGGACGTCCAAACGTGGGAAAATCCACCCTTTTCAACGTCCTTGCGGGCGATATGATTTCGATTGTAAAAGATACTCCAGGTGTAACGCGTGACCGTATTTACGCGGACTGTACCTGGTTAGACCATTCTTTTACCCTGATCGATACTGGCGGTATCGAGCCGGATACGAAGGATATTATCCTGTCCCAGATGCGTGAGCAGGCGGAGATCGCGATCGCGACGGCGGATGTGATCCTGTTTATCGTAGATGTGCGTCAGGGCATGACCGATTCGGATTCCAAGGTGGCGGATATGCTGCGTAAATCGAGAAAACCGGTTGTTCTGGCGGTCAATAAAGTAGACAATCCGGCGAAATTTGGCAATGACGTCTATGAGTTCTACAACCTCGGTATCGGTGATCCGGTAGCGATCTCGGCAGCCTCCCGTCTGGGACTGGGCGATCTGCTGGATGAAGTCGTGGCACATTTCCCGGAGGGAAGCGGCGACGAGGAAGAGGATGACCGTCCGAGAGTGGCGATTGTCGGAAAACCAAACGTAGGTAAATCTTCTATTATAAATAAGCTTCTGGGCGAGAACCGCGTCATTGTATCGGATATCGCCGGTACGACCCGCGATGCGGTCGATACAGAGATCGTCCGCAACGGTACCGAGTATGTCTTTATCGATACGGCAGGTCTGCGCCGCAAGAGCAAGATTAAGGAGGAGCTGGAGCGCTACAGCATCATCCGTACCGTAACGGCGGTTGAGAGAGCTGATGTGGTTCTGATGGTCATCGACGCGAAAGAGGGAGTAACCGAGCAGGATGCAAAGATTGCCGGTATCGCACATGAGCGCGGAAAAGGTATTATCATCGTGGTAAATAAATGGGATGCGATCGATAAGACCGATAAGACTATTTATGAGTACACCAATAAGATTAAGACCGTTCTGTCCTTTATTCCGTATGCGGAGTTCGTCTTCGTATCCGCACTGACCGGACAGCGTATGAATAAGCTGTTTGAGATGATCGACATGGTGCGCGAAAATCAGACACTGCGTATTGCAACCGGCGTTCTCAATGAGATCCTGGCAGAGGCAGTGGCACTGCAGCAGCCGCCGTCTGACAAGGGCAAGCGTTTAAAGCTCTACTATATGACACAGGTAGCGGTCAAACCGCCGACATTCGTTGTGTTTGTCAATGATAAGGAACTGATGCATTTCTCATATACACGGTATCTCGAGAACAAGATCCGTGACGCATTCGGATTCAAGGGAACTTCCTTAAAATTCCTGATCCGCGAGAGAAAGGGGAAGGATCAATAATGGAACGTCTCATCTGTATTGTGATTGGCTATATCTTTGGTCTGATCCAGTCCGGCTATCTGTATGGAAAGGCGAATCATATGGATATCCGCCAGTACGGCAGCGGAAATGCCGGTTCTACGAACGTCCTGCGTGTGATGGGAAAGAAAGCGGGCGCGATCGTATTTTTAGGGGACTTTTTCAAGGCGGTGTTTGCAATGGCAGTCTGCCGTCTGCTGTTTAAGGGAAATGCGGACGTGGATCTTCTTGCATTGTATGCGGGTCTGGGAGTCACACTCGGTCACAATTTCCCGTTTTACCTGAAATTCAAGGGCGGCAAGGGAATTGCCTGCATGGCGGGCATCATGACAGCGATGGATCTGCGGATTACGCTGACCTGTTTCGTGATTTTCTCCGTGACGGTGTTCCTGACCCGCTATGTATCGCTTGGTTCGATTCTTGTGTCGCTCACCTTTTTTGCAGAGCTTGTGATCTTTGAGAGCATGGGTTCCTACCGGGTAAGCACGCCGAACCGCATCCAGTTCTATGCACTGGGCGCGATTCTGATGTGCATGGCGATCTGGCGCCATCGGAGCAATATTGGGCGTCTGTTGTCCGGCGCAGAAAACAAACTGGGCGCGAAGAAATCATGAAAGAAGTTTAACAACACTTTACATAGTTGCCATAAGGTAATTGTTCACAGGTAGGCACTTTTGGAACCGAAAGTGCCGTAAGAAAACGTGGTGGCAGCAGGAATTTGCCGTATTGAAATGCGAGCCACGGCAAATTCTGTTACTGGGCACGTATGCGTGAACAGTAACGTCATAAGTAACGGGAATGTATAAAAATTTCCAAAAAACATTGACCTGTAGAGAGAAGAAGAGAGAAAAGCAGGTCGGGAGGTATCAGGATGGCAGCAGTAGGAATTATCGGAGCCGGAACCTGGGGCACAGCCCTGGCGGTGCTTCTGAACAATAATGGACACGATGTGACAATCTGGTCGGCATTTGATACAGAGATCCAGGAAATGAGCCGCACCAGACGGCACAAAAATCTGCCGGAGGTTGTACTTCCGGATCAGATCCAGATGACAGCGGATCTGCGCACCGCGATGGCGGAGAAGGATATGCTGATTATGGCGGTTCCGTCCGTCTATGTCCGCAGTACGGCGGCGAAGATGAAGGAATACCTGCGTTACGGTCAGATTGTTGTGGATGTAGCGAAAGGAATCGAGGAGCAGAGTCTTATGACGATGTCACAGGTCATCGAGGAGGAACTTCCGCTGGCGGAGGTAGCCGTCCTTTCCGGACCGAGCCATGCCGAGGAGGTGAGCCGGGGATTGCCGACCACCTGTGTGGCAGCGGCGCACCGCAAAAAGACTGCCGAGTTCATGCAGAGTGTGTTTATGAGCCCGGTGTTCCGTGTTTACACCAGCCCGGATATGCTGGGCGTGGAAATTGGCGCGGCTCTTAAAAATGTCATTGCGCTGGCAGCCGGTACCGCGGATGGGTTGGGATGCGGCGATAACACAAAGGCGGCGCTGATCACCCGCGGAATTGCGGAGATTTCCCGTCTGGGTATCGTAATGGGCGGAAAACAGCAGACCTTCTACGGACTGTCCGGTATTGGTGATTTGATCGTAACCTGTGCGAGCATGCACAGCCGCAACCGCCGGGCGGGTATCTTGATTGGAAAGGGATACACGATGGATGAGGCGATGAAGGAAGTGCAGATGGTTGTCGAGGGCGTTTATTCTGCGAAAGCCGGTCTTCTGCTGGCACAGAAATACGGCTGCGATATGCCGATCGTTTCCCAGGTCAACCAGGTGTTGTTTGACGGGAAATCTCCGAAAGAGGCGCTGGCGGATCTGATGATGCGCGATCCGCGGATTGAATCGAGCGATCTTCCATGGAAGGGATAATTCAGACGGCAGTCATTGTTCTGAATTTGAGTGATATAATTCGGAATAATAGCAATGAGATCTACTATGTTTTTCTGGAAAATGCAGGTGTCCACGTCAGGTGGACAAAAGCTTATAAAAGTGTTTGCTATAACCTGTAAGAATACTTAATATAACTACGAGATCTGGAAAAGAGAGAATTTAGCGAAAAAAAACGAAAATCCGCTAAATTCCCTCTTTTTTAAGTGGTTTTTGTATTGACAATTAGAGGGGTAAAATTTATAATTGCCTCATTCAAATAGTTGTTGTATTCCATTGCAGCATAGAATTGGAGGAGAATATTATGAAAAAAAGAGTAGTTAGTCTTGGGCTTGCAGCTATGATGGCGATGTCTATGACCGCTTGCGGCGGTTCTGGAAATGCGGGCACTTCTGAATCAGCAGCAGAAGATGCACAGGGCGCAGAGGGAGCTGACGGCGAAGTATTTAAAATCGGCGGCATCGGACCGATCACCGGCGCGGCTGGCGCTTACGGCGAGGCTGTAAAGAATGGTACTGAGCTGGCAATCAATGAGATCAACGAGGCTGGCGGTATCAATGGTTACCAGGTAGCGTTCAACTTCCAGGATGATGAGAATGATCCGGAGAAGGCGATCAACGCATACAATACCTTAAAAGACTGGAATATGCAGATGCTTCTTGGCACCGTTACTTCCAAGCCGTGTATCGCAGTTGTAGCAGAGACAGCAGCAGATAACCTGTTCCAGCTGACTCCGTCCGGATCTGCTGTTGAGAGTATTTCCGGCGACAACGCATTCCGCGTATGCTATTCTGACCCGGATCAGGGACGTGCATCCGCTCAGTACATCGGCGAGCACAAACTGGCAACCAAGATCGCTATCATCTACGACAGCTCCAGCGAATACTCCGATGGTATCCGCGAGTCCTTCGTAGCAGAGGCTCCGAATCAGGGTCTGGAGGTAGTAGCCAGCGAGGCATTTACATCTGATAACAATACCGATTTCTCCGTACAGCTTGACAAAGCAAAAGAGTCTGGCGCTGATCTGGTATTCCTGCCGATCTACTATCAGGAGGCATCTGTTATCCTGAAACAGGCAAACGATAAAGATTTCCACCCGCAGTTCTTCGGCTGTGATGGTATGGACGGTATCCTGAGCGTTGATGGCTTTGATGAGTCCTTAGCAGAAGGTTTGATGCTTCTGACTCCGTTCTCCGTAGACGAGGAGTCCAGCCAGGACTTCGTAACTGCTTACCGTGATGCTTACGGCATCGACCCGCTTCAGTTCGCAGCAGATGCTTACGACGGCGTATATGCAATTAAGGCAGCTGCAGAGAAGGCAGAGATCACACCGGATATGAGCACTTCCGATATCTGCGATGCACTGAAAACAGCTATGACTGAGATCCAGATCGATGGTCTGACCGGTACAGAGATGCACTGGACGGCAGAAGGCGAGCCGCAGAAAGCGCCGAAAGCTGTAGAGATCAAAGACGGCAAATATGAGATGATGCAGTAATTAAAAATTTAAAAACTGCAGAACCGTTGCGGCTATATGTATGTAGCTCTGATGGGACTGTTACTGGATGTCCGGCGGCACAGATGGCTGCCGGGCATTTAGTAACAGCTTTCTTTTTAAAACGGTTCACTGCACATGCTTGCCTGCGACGGCAACCAGGTGTTTGCTTTTTTGCAGACTGCGCGACGGTCATACTTGTTCTGCTAAATTCGGTCACAGGTAAACATGTGCAGCGAAATGCGTGTACAGGGAAATGCGAAAACGTAGAAACAAAGAGGTAGGTGTATACATATGAGTTTTCTTTCTTATTTAATCAATGGCATCAGTCTGGGAAGTGTCTATGCGATCATTGCACTGGGCTACACCATGGTTTATGGCATCGCGCGCATGCTGAACTTCGCACACGGCGATATCATCATGGTAGGCGGTTTCACAGTGTTTACGATTGTCACAACGATGGGCGGTTCTCCGGTTGTGGGTATTCTGGCTTCGGTGGTTGTGTGTACAGTGCTGGGCGTTACGATCGAGCGAGTTGCATACAGACCGCTGCGTGGTGCGTCCCCGCTGGCAGTTCTGATCACTGCGATCGGTGTCAGTTATCTGCTTCAGAACGTGGCGCTTCTGATTTTTGGTTCCAATGCGAGACAGTTTACATCGGTTATTACTGTACCGGCATTAAAGCTGGCTGGCGGCAAGCTTTCGATCTCCAGTGTCACGATCGTGACGATTTTAAGCTGTATCGTGATTATGGCTGCCCTGATGACGTTTATCAATAAGACGAAAATGGGTCAGGCGATGCTGGCGGTTTCTGAGGACCGCGGTGCGGCAACCTTGATGGGTATCAATGTAAACCGCACGATCTCCGTAACCTTTGCGATTGGTTCCGCCCTGGCGGCAGTAGCAGGCGTGCTGCTCTGCTCGGCGTACCCGTCCCTGTCTCCGTACACCGGTTCCATGCCAGGTATCAAGGCATTCGTGGCAGCAGTATTTGGCGGTATCGGTTCGATTCCGGGCGCATTTATCGGCGGTATCCTGCTTGGTATCATTGAAAACCTTGCCAAGGCGTATATTTCCTCCCAGCTTTCTGACGCGATCGTATTCTCTGTCCTGATTATCGTGCTTCTGGTCCGCCCAACCGGTATTCTCGGCAAGAAGATGACGGAGAAAGTATAATAGAGAAAATTATACGATGGTTCATGCCGGGGACTTTTGAAACGGAAAGTGCTGTGTGAAAACAAGATGGTGCATGAACTGCAATAAGCAAGAGAAAGAGCAGGTGTTTAAAATGAACGCATATAAAAATAAAATTCGGATTCAGAATGCGATCACGTATGCAATTGTAATTGGCTGTTACATTCTGATTCAGATTATGATGGCAGGCGGCCATGTAAACAGTCTTTTAAAGGGTATTCTGGTTCCACTTTGTACCTATACGATTTTGGCGGTTTCCTTAAACCTCACGGTTGGTATCCTCGGCGAGCTGAGCCTGGGTCATGCCGGATTCATGTGTGCGGGCGCGTTTTCAGGTGCATTTTTTAATCATGCCATGAAAAATGTGATCGCAAGCAACCAGGTACGTTTCATTCTGGCGCTCTTTGTCGGTGCGGCGGTAGCGGCGGTATTTGGTATCCTCATCGGTATTCCGGTTCTGCGTCTGAAAGGCGACTATCTGGCGATTGTAACGTTGGCATTCGGTGAGATCGTTAAAAATATTATCAATGTTCTGTACGTCGGCATCGACGGAAACGGAATCCACGTTTCCATGAAAGATGTAGCTTCCTTAAAGCTGGCAGCGGACGGTCAGGTGATCATCAAGGGTGCACAGGGTATCACAGGTACACCGAAGACGGCGACCTTTACGATCGGCATTATCCTGGTACTCCTGACCCTGTTTATTGTATTGAATATCATCAATTCCCGGACAGGCCGTGCGATCATGGCGATCCGCGATAACCGTATTGCGGCAGAGTCTGTGGGTATCAATATCACGAAATACAAACTGATGGCATTTACCATCTCTGCTTCCTTAGCCGGTGTGGCAGGCGTTCTGTACGCACACAACCTGGCGACGCTGGCAGCGACCCCGAAAAGCTTCGGTTATAATATGTCCATTATGATCCTTGTATTTGTGGTTCTGGGCGGCATCGGAAATATCCGTGGTTCCATGATCGCGGCGGTTATCTTAACCCTGCTTCCGGAGATGCTTCGAAGCCTCAATAATTACCGTATGCTGATTTACGCGGTCGTCCTGATTGCAATGATGCTTTTGACCTCCAGCCCGAAGGCGATCGAGGTTCGCGAGCGCATCTTTTCATCATTCCGGAAAAAGAAGACAGAAGGGGAGGCGTAAATCATGGCAATGCTGGATGTAAAAAATTTAAGTATTTCTTTTGGCGGTCTGAAAGCGGTCGATGATTTCAGCATCACGATAGAAAAAGGACAGCTCTACGGCCTGATCGGACCGAACGGCGCTGGTAAAACGACTATTTTCAACCTTTTGACGGGCGTGTATAAGCCGGATGGCGGACGGATTCTGCTGGATGGAAAGGACATTACCGGTCACAAGGCAATCCAGATCAATCAGGCAGGCATCGCGAGAACCTTCCAGAATATCCGTCTGTTCAAGGAGCTGAGCGTGCTTGACAATGTAAAGGTTGGTCTTCACAACCATCATAAATATTCTACGCTGAGCGGCATTCTGCGTCTTCCGTCCTATTACAAGGTTGAGAAAGAGATGGATGAGCGCGCGATGGAGCTTTTGAAGGTATTTGACCTCGACAAAGAGTTTGATTATAAGGCATCGAACCTCCCATACGGCAAGCAGAGAAAGCTGGAGATCGCCAGAGCGCTGGCGACCGAGCCGAAGCTTCTGCTTCTTGACGAGCCGGCAGCCGGCATGAACCCGAATGAGACGGCAGAGCTGATGAAGACGATCCGTTTCGTGCGCGATCATTTTGATATGACCGTACTTCTCATTGAGCATGATATGAAGCTGGTCTCCGGTATCTGCGAGCGCCTGACGGTCTTAAACTTCGGTCATATGCTGGCAGAGGGACCGACCAGCGAGGTGCTCAGCAATCCAGAAGTTATCAAAGCATATCTGGGAGAATAGGGGGAAGTTTCGTATGTCAATGCTGGAAGTAAAAGATTTACAGGTATATTATGGTGTGATACAGGCACTCAAGGGAATTTCCTTTGAGGTAGAACAGGGCGATGTGGTAGCGCTGATCGGTGCCAACGGAGCCGGAAAGACGACGACGCTTCACACGATCACGGGTCTGCTGCCGTCCAAGGCAGGCAATATCACATTTGAAGGAAGGGATATTACCCATGTACCGGGCTATAAGCTGGTATCAATGGGAATCGCCCACGTGCCGGAGGGGCGCCGTGTGTTCGCTTCCCTGACGGTTCTCCAGAACCTGAAAATGGGTGCGTATACGAGAAATGACAAGAAGGAAATTGAAGATACGATCGAAATGATTTACAAGCGTTTCCCGCGTCTGAAAGAGCGCAAGAACCAGCTTGCCGGAACTTTGTCCGGCGGCGAGCAGCAGATGCTTGCGATGGGACGCGCCCTCATGAGCCACCCGCGCTTGATCGTTCTCGACGAGCCGTCGATGGGTCTGTCCCCACTCTATGTTAATGAGATTTTCGATATTATCCAGGAAATCAACAAGGACGGAGTGACCGTTCTTCTGGTCGAGCAGAATGCGAAAAAAGCGCTCTCCATTTCCAATAAAGCATATGTGCTTGAGACGGGCAATATCGTTCTGAGCGGTGATGCGAAAGAACTGATGAATAATGAGAGAGTGAAGAAGGCTTATCTGAGCGAATAAAAATGTTCTGTGAGCCGGAGCTTTCCAAATGGGAATATTCATAACCCCCTTATGGTCTGAATACATTGTATCAGCAGACCAAGGGGGTATTTTTATGGATCATTTTAATGTATACAGCGATATCCAGGCGCGAACCGGCGGCGAGATCTATATTGGGGTGGTTGGTCCGGTTCGGACAGGGAAATCGACCTTTATTAAGCGCTTTATGGAACTTCTCGTCCTTCCGGGGCTGGAAGATGTCCATGCCCGCGAGCGCGCCCGGGATGAACTTCCCCAGTCTTCGGCGGGGAAAACGATCATGACAACGGAACCGAAATTTATCCCTAAAGAGGCGGCAAAGCTCTCGCTTGGGGACGGTGTGGAGGTGCGGGTCCGCCTGATCGACTGCGTCGGTTTCATGGTGGAGGGCGCTGCCGGTCATATTGAAAACGAGAAAGAACGCATGGTGCGGACGCCGTGGTATGAGGAGGAGATCCCATTTACAGCGGCAGCCGAGCTGGGAACGCGCAAGGTCATCACGGATCATTCGACGATCGGGCTTGTGGTTACGGCGGACGGCAGTTTCGGGGAGTTGAAACGGGAGAATTATGTTCCGGCGGAAGAGAAGACCGTGCAGGAACTGAAAAAACTGGGAAAGCCGTTTCTGGTGCTTTTAAACTCGCAGAAACCATATTCGGAGGAGACGCGGGCGCTGGCAGCCCGGATGACCGAAAAATATGAGGTGCAGGTGCTCCCAGTCAACTGTGAGCAGCTGCGCGCCGAGGATATCCGGGAGATTCTGGGGCAGGTGCTTCTGGAATTCCCGGTCACGGAGATCGATTTTTCGATTCCGAAATGGCTGGAGATTCTGCCAAACAGTCATTGGCTTAAATCGGAGGTCATACAGGCAGTCCGGGGGATGATGGATCGGACGGTACATATGCGCGATGTGGCGTTGGCGCTGCCGGAGGAAACCGGGGAAGCGATCCGTCGGATCCGGATTGTATCAATGAAAATGGATGATGGCAGCGTTCAGGCGGTGGTCGAGCTGGACGACGGGCATTATTATCAGATCCTCAGCGAGTATGTGGGAATGCCGATCGAGGGCGAGTACCAGCTGATGCAGACCTTGAAGCGGTTGGCGTCGATGCAGAGCGAGTATGAAAAGGCATCCGTGGCGCTCACGCAGGCGCGCAAGAAGGGCTATGGGGTTGTCACGCCGGAACGCGGGGAGATCGTCCTCGATGAGCCGCAGGTGGTGCGCCACGGCAATAAATATGGAGTCAAAATGAAAGCGCAGGCGCCGTCCATCAATCTCATCAAGGCGCAGATTGAGACTGAGATCGCGCCGATTGTGGGAAATGAACAGCAGGCAGAGGATTTGATCCGATACATCCGGGAGAATGCTGGAAAAGGTGAGGAAGGCATCTGGGAAACCAATATTTTTGGAAAATCAATCGCTCAGATCGTCGATGACGGGATTCAGGCGAAGATCTCCCAGCTCACTGAGGACTGCCAGGTGAAGCTGCAGGATACGCTGCAGAAAATCATCAATGACAGCAATGGGGGGATGATCTGTATTATTATATAATAGAATAGGTCTGGCTCTTGTTGGGAAAATGGTGCGTTGTCTGGAATGGGAATGTGGGACAGATAAGGTGATTTTATGAAAATTTTATCGAAACTTTATCGGGGAAATTGCAAAATTGTCAGAAATCAGTTATAATGAAGCTAATAGCAAAAACATTTTCCGCAAGGGGTATGCGGAAACATAAACGACAGAACAGGGGGCTGATTTTATGAGGCTTACATTTATCGGTGCGGATCATGAGGTTACAGGCAGCTGTCATTTCCTGGAGGCAAGCGGACTGAATATTCTGATTGACTGCGGTATGGAACAGGGGATCAACAAGTATGAAAATGCAGAACTTCCGATTCCGTATTCGGATGTGGACTATGTGCTGGTGACGCACGCCCATATTGATCATGTGGGATTGCTTCCGCTTATCTATGCGAGGGGATTCCGCGGACAGATTATGGCGACGCGCGCGACCTGCGATCTGTGTGATATCATGCTGAAAGACTGCGCCCATATCCAAGAGTCAGAAGCGGAGTGGAAAAACCGGAAGGCCATGCGTGCCGGAAAACCGGAGGTGACGCCGATTTACACGATGAACGATGCGGAAGGGGTACTGCATCACTTTGTCCCCTGCAATTACAATGAGATTATCCGTCTGAATGACAATCTGGAGATTCGGTTTGTCGATGTGGGACATCTGCTTGGTTCGGCTTCGATCGAGATCTGGATGAAGGAAGACGATTGTTCCAAGAAGATTGTATTTTCAGGTGATATCGGTAACAAAAACAAGCCGCTCATCCGCAGCCCGCAGTACATCCGTCAGGCGGATTATGTTGTCATGGAGAGCACTTACGGCGGTCGGTTCCACAAGAATACAGGCGATCACGTGGAAGAATTTGCCCGCGTGATTCAGGAGACGCTGGATAAGGGCGGCAATGTCGTGATCCCGGCATTTGCGGTCGGCAGAACGCAGGAAGTGTTGAATTACATCCGTATTATCAAGGAGAAGAACCTTGTAACCGGGCACGGCGTATTTCCGGTTTACTTAGACAGCCCGATGGCGGTGGAAGCGACCGGCGTGTTCAAGGACAATATGATGGATTGCTACAATGAAGAGACGAAGGAGCTGGTAAAAAAGGGCATCAATCCGATTTCTTTCCCGGGTCTGCATCTCTCGATCACCAGCAGCGATTCCGTTGCAATCAACTTCAACGAGGAACCGAAGGTTATCATCTCGGCAGCCGGCATGTGTGATGCGGGCCGTATCCGCCATCATCTGAAACACAACCTCTGGAGACCGGAGTGTACGATTTTGTTTGCTGGCTATCAGGCAGTCGGCACACTGGGACGCAGCATTATTGAGGGACGCGAGGAAGTGAAGCTGTTCGGTGAGTCGATCGAGGTCAAAGCACGGATCGAGAAGATCGAGGGCATCAGCGGCCATGCGGACGAGACCGGGCTTTTGGAGTGGGTTGGCAGTTTTATGGAAAAACCGTCCCAGGTCTTCGTGGTACACGGCGATGACACAGTGTGCGATGCATTTGCAGAGACGGTCAAGGAGACTTACGGCATCAATGCGATGGCTCCGTTCTCCGGCAGTTCCTACGACCTGAAAGAGGGATGCTTCGTGACTGTTACGAAGGGTATTCCGATTCAGAAACCGGCAGTGAACGAAGCAACGAAGAAAGCGGCTGGTGTATTTGCCCGCCTGCTGGCAGCCTGCGACCGCCTGCGCCGTGTTGTTATGCATAACGAGGGCGGGGCGAACAAAGATTTGGCACGTTTTGCCGACCAGATCAACTCGCTCTGCGATAAGTGGGACCGCTAAGCTTCAATAATAGACATAAAGGAGATTTCTGACTTGAAAGTAACTATATACACAGACGGCGCCGCCCGCGGCAATCCAGATGGTCCGGGCGGATTTGGAACCGTCATTCACTATGTAGATCCGGCAGGAAAACTGCACACGAAAGAGATTTCCGGCGGCTACAAACGAACTACGAACAACCGTATGGAGCTGATGGCAGCTATCGCCGGTCTCGAGGCGCTCAACCGCCCCTGCGAGATCGAACTCTATTCAGATTCCCAGTATCTCGTCAACGCTTTTAACCAGCACTGGATCGAGGGTTGGATCAAAAAGGGCTGGAAACGCGGCAAAAATGAGGAGGTTAAGAATGTAGATCTATGGAAGCGCCTGCTCGCTGCCAAGGAACCCCATCAGATTTCGTTTTTCTGGGTGAAGGGGCATAATGGGCATCCGGAGAATGAGAGATGTGACTTTTTGGCTACTTCGGCGGCGGATGGGGACGAGCTGATGGTGGATCCGGGGGTATAGCTCGTTATTGTTCACACATGTGTGCCCAGTAACAGGATTTTGCCGATGCTTCGCATTCCAAATCGGCAAAATCTGCATTCGGAACTGTATTGTACGGAATTTTCAGTTCAGAAAATTCCTACCTGTGAGCAGTTACTATAACAACCCTTACGATATGTTTACATCTTTCGATCATCTATTTTCAAACCGTCTTAAATGTGCTATTTTAAAATTATCAAGTGAACAGGAATAGCAAAGGCGGTTGAGAGTAATTTGAAAAATAAAGGAATGATCGCTGCCCTCGGTCTGATTCTGGTGCTGGGGATTGTGACGACGGCGGCAACGCGGCGTTATATCCGGGAGCAGGCGGGAAGTGAGAGAAGCCTGACGGTCGGACCGGAGGCGATGTATGAGGCGGAACCATTTGCGGCGGAAGCAGCGGAAAATGGTCTGGCGGAGGATGCGCCGGAGCCATCTTCTAAAAAAATGGCGCATGCGGAAAGCGTGGGGACAGAAGATAGAGCCTGTATGCAGGCGGAAGGAGATGTTTCTGTCCAGTCTTTAGGTGAACAAAAGGAAAAACGTGCAGATAATCGGGCGGCTGCTAAGGCGGCAGAGAAGCAGAGCGCGGGCGATGAGTCGGATCATTCTGTGAATACAGGGGCGGTTGTGTCCCCGGTTGAAAATGGAATTGTATCTCCTGCGCGAGGCGCGTCCTCCGGGACAGGTGCAGGCTCGGACCGGACAGCGGAAGATTACCGGAACCGGCTGGGTGAGATCGAGAATACGATTCAAAACCTGGAAAATTCGGGAAGTGCGAATACGACCGACGCGATGCGGGAGGCGGTCGCGTATGAGTACCGGCTCTGGGATGCCGAATTAAATCAGATTTATCAGGCAATCATGGCGGTGCTTCCAGACGAGGAGACAGACACGCTGCGTGGTCTGGAACGCAGATGGATCCGGGAACGTGATACGGCGGCGAAACAGGCGGCGGAGCGCTACAAGGGCGGCACGATGGAAAATGTCGAGTACACGGCGTCGCTGGCAAATTCGACGCGGGATCGGGCGTATGAGCTTTTGGATTTGTATGAATCGTATCTTCCGGCAGAGTAGTGAAAAAATTAGAAAATGGGACTTTTGCGGCATATAGAATTGCGGTAAGGGTCCCATTTTTGCACACTTTTTGTACACTTTTTGTACCGATAAACCTCTTGCGAAATGTAAATTCCTATGATAGGATATAAAGAATGAGGAAAATTTTACTTAAATAGAAGTAACTATAGGAGGAAGCAACGTGAAAAAATACGGTGTGAACGAACTTAGAAAGATGTTCTTAGACTTTTTTGAGAGCAAGGGACATCTGGCAATGAAGAGTTTCTCTCTGGTTCCGCATAATGATAACAGCCTTCTGCTTATCAACTCTGGTATGGCTCCGTTAAAGCCATATTTTACGGGTCAGGAGATTCCGCCGAGAACAAGAGTATGTACCTGTCAGAAATGTATTCGTACCGGCGATATCGAGAATATCGGTAAGACTGCCCGTCATGGTACCTTTTTTGAGATGCTTGGCAACTTCTCCTTCGGTGATTATTTCAAAGAGGAAGCGATTCACTGGTCCTGGGAATTTTTAACCGAGGTTGTCGGACTTGATCCGGATCGCCTCTATCCGTCTGTGTTCGAGAGCGATGACGAGGCATTTGATATCTGGAACAAAGAGATGGGTATTCCGGCAGAGCGTATTTTCCGCTTTGGCAGAGAGGATAACTTCTGGGAGCATGGCGCTGGTCCGTGCGGTCCGTGTTCTGAGATCTACTATGACCGCGGTGAGAAATACGGCTGCGGCAAACCGGGATGTACGGTAGGCTGCGAGTGTGACCGTTACATGGAGGTATGGAACAATGTATTCTCCCAGTTTAACAACGACGGTCACGGCAACTACACCGAGCTGGAGCACAAGAACATTGATACCGGAATGGGTCTGGAGCGTCTGGCAGTGATCGTACAGGATGTAGATTCCTTGTTTACGGTTGATACCAACAAAGCTCTGTTAGACCGTGTCTGCGAGCTGGCACATACCGAATATCAGAAAGATCATGAGACCGATATTTCTCTGCGTATTGTAGCGGATCATATCAAGTCCTGCACCTTCATGATTTCCGATGGCATTATGCCATCCAACGAGGGACGCGGATATGTTCTGCGCCGCCTTCTGCGCCGTGCAGCACGCCATGGCAAAAAACTTGGCATCGAGGGTGAGTTCTTAGCAGCTCTGTCCCGCACCGTTATCGACCTTTCCAAGGATGGTTATCCGGAACTGGAAGAGAAGAGCGCGATGATTTTCAAGGTTCTTTCGGAGGAAGAGGATAAGTTCAACAGGACCATTGATCAGGGTCTTGCGATCCTTGCTGATATGGAAGAAGATATGAACAAGAAGGGCGAAAAAGTGCTGTCCGGCGACAACGCATTCAAGCTCTACGATACGTATGGATTCCCGATCGACTTAACCCGTGAGATTCTCGAGGAAAAGAGCCTCGGTATCGATGAGGACGGCTTCAACGCAGCGATGAAACGCCAGAAAGAACAGGCGAGAGCGGCGAGAAAGACGACTAACTATATGGGCGCGGATGTTACGGTATACCAGTCCATCGATCCGGCTATTACAACTGAGTTTATCGGCTATGATCGTCTGACAGCGGAATCCGAGATTTCCGTTCTGACGACCGAGGATGAGATTGTAGAGGCACTGACTGACGGTCAGACTGGTACAATTATTACCAAGGAAACCCCGTTCTACGGAACCATGGGTGGCCAGGAGGGTGACTTCGGTCAGATTACCGCTCCGGACGGCTCTGTGTTTGAAGTAAAAGATACCATTCATTTACAGGGTGGCAAGATCGGTCATGTCGGTGTTGTAGTAAAGGGTATGTTCGAGGTGGGAGAAAAAGTAACCATGTCGGTTGACAAGGAAAACCGTGAACTGACTTCCCGCAACCATTCCGCAACCCATCTGCTTCATAAAGCGCTGCGTACCGTACTTGGTAGCCATGTAGAGCAGGCTGGTTCCCTGGTAACCCGTGACCGTCTGCGTTTCGACTTTACTCATTTCTCTGCGATGACTCCAGAGGAGATAGAGAAGGTTGAAAAGATTGTAAATGATGAGATTGCAGCATCCCTGCCGGTTGTAACCGATGTTATGTCCTTGGATGAGGCAAAGAAGACGGGCGCGATGGCACTGTTTGGCGAGAAGTACGGCGAGAAAGTCCGTGTTGTTAAGATGGGGGATTTCTCCACCGAGCTTTGCGGCGGTACACACGTATCCAACACAGGCACAATTGCATCCTTCAAGATTCTCTCTGAGGCTGGTATTGCAGCAGGCGTCCGCCGTATCGAGGCGCTGACCTCCACCGGTTTGATGAACCACTACAAAGAGGTAGAGAATGAGCTGCATGAGGCGGCGAAACTGGCAAAGACCACTCCGGCGGCACTGAGCAGCAAGATTGAGTCCATGTTAGAGGAGATCAAGACTCTGCACGCAGAGAACGAGAAGTTAAAAAGTAAGCTGGCGAACGACTCTCTGGGCGATGTTATGAACCAGGTACAGGATGTAAACGGCGTGAAGCTGCTGGCAGTTGAGGTTAAGGATGTAGACATGAACGGTCTGCGTAATCTGGGCGATCAGCTGAAAGAGAAGCTGGGCGACGGCGTTGTTCTGATTGCATCTACTCTGGATGGCAAGGTAAGCCTGATGGCTTCTGTAACTGACGGTGCGATGAAGAAGGGTGCACATGCTGGAAACTTAATCAAAGCAATCGCAGGTCTTGTCGGCGGCGGCGGCGGTGGCCGTCCGAACATGGCACAGGCTGGCGGAAAGAATCCGTCTGGTATTGCAGCAGCCCTTGAAAAAGCGGCAGAAGTAGTAGCAGAGCAAGTAAAATAAAAAAATCATAAAAAAATGTAAAATGTTGTTGACGTATCATTTTTTTATGATATAATCTTTTTAGTGCTAAAAAAATACCCATACAGTTGTATTAATATGCACTTATTACACAACTGGAGGGAGGTTAGGTGTGAGCTATGTCAAATGTAATCGTTAAAGATAACGAGAGTCTGGACAGCGCTTTACGCAGATTCAAAAGAAACTGTGCTAAGGCTGGTATCCAGCAGGAGATTCGGAAAAGAGAGCATTACGAGAAACCGAGCGTTCGTCGTAAAAAGAAATCCGAAGCTGCTAGAAAACGCAAATACAATTAAGTAACGCAAAAGTCCTGGTTTTCATATGAACCAGGACTTTTTTGTGCAATAGGAGAAAGAGAAGAAATGCGATGTGGCGGATGATGGAGTGAGGGGCATGAGAGAGAAGCAGGAAAATGAGAGACGGGGAAAGGGATTGAAACAATATATTGCGGATCGGCGCCTGGCAGCAGTCAGCCTTGTGCTGGGTGTTTTGATGGGGCTGATGATTCTTCTGGGAATCCGTTACAGCCGCAATGAGCTGATTTACCGGACGGCGGGTCAGTTTTTGGGACAGTTGGCGGGCTGGGTGGTGTGTATGACGGTGATGGTCTGGGCGATTTGTGTGGGACTGGATGCTTTGGGGCGTGGCTGGCCTGAGATACGGGATTTTCAGTTCGGAAAATTCCTGCCTGTGAACAGTTACCAGAAATGGACGCAAGCACGGAGGGGGAAAGACTGCGAAGACCAGGGAAGCAGCCGCGATGTGGAAAGCCAGGGATGGGAATCGAAACAGCGCGCAGCGAAAAATTCGGATTTGGGGACATGGCTGAAATGGATGTTTCTCTCCTGGTGCGTCTATCTTCCTGTTTTTCTGGCGGTTTATCCGGGCATTTATTCTTACGATGCGTCCGCGCAGCTCCTTCAGTTTTATGGAAAACTGCCGCTGACAACCCACCATCCATTAATTCACACGCTATATCTGGGACTCTGCATGAAGATTGCGGGGCGTCTGTTCCATACCTATCAGGCAGGGATGGCGCTGTATGCGCTGTCGCAGTCGTTTTTTATGAGTGCGGTATTTTCCCTGTGTCTGTGCCGGATGAAAGCGCGGCGGGCACCGCGATGGCTCTGCGTTGCTTCGTGGACGTTCTGGATCCTGAATCCGTATCTGACGGTCTTTTCCTTTGTCACGACGAAGGATGTGCTCTTTGGCGCATTTTTCCTGCTGGCATTTGATACGGCATGTTGTCTGGCGGAGGATCCGGAGCATTTTTGGCGGGGAATGTGCCAGAAGAAAGAGGATTTGGATAAAGAAAGAGAGCTGGATAAAGAGAAAAATCCGAACGGAACAGGTTCTCGGAAAGAAGTGGGAAAGTCGGGTGATTGGCTGCTCTTTTTTGTGAGTGTGTTTTTCATGTGCCTGTTCCGAAATCAGGGAATCTATGTGTTCCTGTTTTTTGTTTTGGCAGTCTGCCTGTTTTTACGAAAAAAAGTGTATCGCAGAAACTGGTTTATCGGGGCATCTCTGCTGGTGGCAGCTTTATGGTATGTTTTATCCGGTCCGATTCCAACGGCGTTCGGCGTGGGAAAGGGCGATGCGAGGGAGATGCTGTGCGTGCCGATGCAGCAGCTGGCGCGCATGTATCATGAAGTTCCGGAGAAATTGACGCCGGAGGAAAAGGAATATATCGAGACGCTGATTGACCCGCAGGCGCTCAGCGAGTATGTCCGTGTCAATGCGGATCCAGTGAAAAATGGATTCCATACGGAAGTGATGCAGGCAGATATAGGACGCTTCGTTCGTACCTGGGCGGAAATCGGGAAGCGCCATCCGGGTATTTATCTGGATTCATTTCTGATGGGGAACTGGGGGTACTGGTATATGGGAGACAGCCAGTACTGGATCAGCTATATTTTATACGATGGGGCATACTTGGAAGGTAATTTAAATATCCTGCATATCACGCGTAACAGCCATTTTCAGGCGCTTTCGGACTGGTTGAGGGAGGCGACACTGACACCCGCATTCCAGTCGGTTCCGGTGCTGTCGGTGCTTCTCAATCAGGCATTTCCGTTCTGGCTGATGCTGTTTGCGGCAGGATTTGCAGTCTGGAAGCACCGGGCGTATGAGATCATTCCGCTGATGCTTCTGCTAGGCTGCTGGGGAACACTTCTGCTGGGACCGGTGGTTTCCCTGCGGTATGCATTGCCGTTGATTTACTGTGTGCCGCGGATGCTGGAAATGATAGTGGGTTTGACGGGAAAATAGTAAACGGCATAGTTTCTGCTTTCCTACATATATTAGATAATAACAATGAAATAGGCGGTAGGCGCTTGTTTGGCAGACAGAAAAAAGCGATCGTTTCGGCGCTCCATCTGCCGGAGGACGTCGTTCTCGGAGAGATGCTTCTGTATTTTACCGGCAGTCGGGCGGCTGTGGTGGAAAATTACAGGAGCATTCTCTTTTTTTCCGACGAAATGCTGCGGCTGACGGGAAAGAACACCCGGCTTACTATCAAGGGGAAGGGGCTTTCGATTGAGTATTATGACCGCGATAATCTGCGGGTCACGGGGCAGATTGTGTCTGTCGAATTTGGGGTGCTGTGAGGAATGAGTATGGCGAAGGTAAGACACCTTCTACATGGGATAGTGCGGCTTAACATGCGCGGCACCTCCCCGGAGAGATTCCTGAATCTCTGTACACTGGCAGGTTTAAATGTCTGGCAGGTAAAAAAAGAGCAGGCAAATCTGCTGTTTTATATGGAAATCCGCGATTTTAAGCGGTGTGCGCCACTGGCAAGAAAAGCGGGAGTCCGTCTGCATATCGTTGAAAAGCGTGGACTGCCGGTGTTTCTCTGGCGGAACCGGAAACGGAAATGGTGGGCGGTCAGCTTCGTCCTTTTTTTTCTGTTATTATTGTTTCTGGCACAATTTATCTGGGAGATCGACTGGAGCGGAAACCGGCGTTATACCGAAAGTGAGCTGAATCATTACCTCCAGACGCTGCAGATTGAAGAGGGAATTCCTAAGAAGCGGATTTCCTGTGCGAGGCTGGAGGAAGAACTGCGGGAGTCATTTGAAGATATCACCTGGGTGTCGGTGCGCCTGCATGGGACGCGCCTTTTCATCCGCCTGCGGGAGAGCGAGGTTCCGGTCCGTCAGGAAGTGGAGTCCGGCGAGGCGTGCGATCTGGCGGCGGTATCAGACGCGCGGATCACGTCGGTAATCGTTCGGAGCGGAATCCCGCTTGTACAGGCGGGAGATACGGTGGAAAAGGGGCAGCTTCTGGTGTCGGGAACGGTGCCGATCACAGATGATGGAGGCGAAGAAATTTCCTCTTACCGGGTGCGGGCGGATGCAGATATATATGGGATCCGGGAGCGGGTCGGGAGAAAGGAGCTTCCTCTCTGGAGGGAAATGCGGACGGAAACGGGAAAGAAACGATACGGAATTGCTTTGGAAGCAGGAACACACACATTTTACTGGAAAATTCCAGAATTTTATGATATGATAGAACATACATTCGATGTGGCGGAGCGGTGGGGCTTTTTCAGACGAAGCAGGCGGATGAAACCTGCCTGGACGATCCGGACGGAGTACCGGAAATTGCGGCTCCCGCTTGATTTTTATCTGCCGCTTTCTGTCGGGTGGAGTGAGTACCGGGAGACGTCTGTCTGCGAAAAAAGGTATACAGAACCAGAGCTTGCGGCGCTGTCAGCGGCATTTCAAAAGGAGACGGAAGAAAAATTGTGCGAAAAAGGTGTACATATTATGGCAAGTGATGGTAGAATACTAATAAATGGCGGAGTCTGCCATTTTGAGGTACGGCTTCAGACGGAGGAGCCGATTCAAGTTGTGACACAAGGAGAACAGCAAAGGAATGAGCATAATAGAGACAATGATTGATATTCCGATGGAACATGAGCGGAATGTATGCGGACAGTTTGACGCGTATCTGAAAAAGATTGAGCGGACGCTGCACGTGACGATGATCACACGCGACGGCGCGCTGAAAATCATCGGTCCGGAGCAGACGATCCGGCAGGCGAAGAGTGTGTTCAACAATCTGTTAGAGCTTTCCAAGCGCGGCAATACCATTACCGAGCAGAATGTTGATTACGCCCTGTCGCTGTCCTTCACGGAGAAGGACGATCAGATTCTCGAGATCGATAAGGATATCATCTGCCGGACGATCACGGGCAAGCCGGTCAAACCGAAGACGATGGGACAAAAACAGTACGTGGATCTGATCCGCAAGAAGATGATTGTATTTGGCATCGGTCCGGCGGGTACCGGAAAAACGTATCTGGCGATGTCGATGGCGATTCAGGCATTTAAGAGCGGTGAGGTAAGCCGGATCATCCTGACGCGTCCGGCGATCGAGGCGGGGGAGAAACTGGGTTTTCTGCCGGGCGATCTGCAGAGCAAGATCGATCCGTACCTGCGTCCGCTTTACGATGCGCTGTATCAGATTATGGGGGCAGAAAGTTACCTGCACAATTCTGAGAAGGGCTTGATTGAGGTGGCGCCGCTTGCGTACATGCGTGGTCGTACCCTGGATAATGCGTTCATCATTCTCGATGAGGCGCAGAATACGACCCCGGCACAGATGAAGATGTTCCTGACACGTATCGGTTTTGGTTCCAAGGTGATCGTGACGGGCGACCAGTCGCAAAAGGATCTGCCTGCCGGAGCTACGTCCGGACTGGATACGGCGATTCATGTACTCAAGAAAATTGACGATATCGGCTTCTGCTATCTGACCAGCAGCGACGTAGTCCGCCATCCGCTGGTACAGAAGATCGTAGAGGCATACGATGCGTATGAGAAAAAAGATGCGGATGCGTCCCGCGGTTTCCGGAGAAATAGTTCCGGGACGCGTGACCGGAAAGATGGAGGAAGAAAGAACAGATGACAATCCAGATCGAATATGAAGCAGAGCGGGAGTGGAAGGTAGATTACCGTCCGATCATCGAGGAGATCGTGGTTGCGGCACTCGATTATGAAAAATGCCCGTATGAGGCGGAGGTCAATGTAGTCCTGACAAATGATGAGGAGATTCATCGTATTAATAAGGAATTCCGAGGAATCGACCGGGCAACCGACGTCCTCTCTTTTCCGATGGGGGATTACGATGTGCCGTCCGATTTTGAACGGTTGGAAGAGCAGTCAGAGGACTATTTTAACCCGGAGACGGGCGAACTTCTTCTGGGCGATATCGTGATCTCGATCGACAAGGTTGACGAGCAGGCGGAGAAATATGGTCATTCTAAGGAGCGCGAGCTGGCGTTCCTGGTGGCACACAGTATGCTGCACCTGTGCGGTTACGATCATATGGAAGATGACGAACGCCTTGTGATGGAGAAAAAACAGGAGGAAATCCTGGCTGGCAAGGGATATACACGCTAAAAGCAGGAAAAAGAACCGGAGGGTAAGTGGAGAGCCCATCTGGGAAAAGAGGCACATGGGGATGTGATGGGGAAGTACGGAATGAAAAAAAACAGTTGGAAAATAAGGGCACTGGCACTGACTCTGGCGGCAGTCTGCTGGCTGTCAGGCTGTTCGGCTCACAAAGAAATATCGGTAACGGCAGCAGAGACACAGGAGGAGACACGCGAGCTGTCCTTAAATACAGAGACGGAGGTCGAAACGCAGCCGGAAGCAGAGTCGGAGGAACGCTGCGAAAAAGACGGGAAGATACAGAGTTATCTGACCGGGGAATGGACCGATGTCGCAAAGGCGAACCGCCGTCCGCTTGCAATCATGATGAGCAATGACAAGGCGGCGCTTCCGCAGTATGGCATCAACCATGCCGGAGTGGTCTATGAGGCACCGGTGGAAGGCAGCATGAACCGATATATGGCACTGATAGAGGACTATGACGATCTGGACCGGATCGGTTCCGTCCGGAGCTGCCGCCCATACTATACTTTTTTTGCAAGGGAATTTGAGGCAGTCTATGCACATTATGGGCAGAATACGTTTGCACTTCCGTATCTGGAGCAGATGGAACATTTAGACGGAATCAAAGGTAATGGGGTATCTGCGTATTTTCGGACCAAGGATCGGAAGACCCCGCACAATGCCTATGCATCGGGACCAAAGCTGCGCCAGGCGATCGAGGCGAGCGGTTATGCGGATGCGTATCCGGAGAGCTATGAGGGGCATTATACTTTTGCGCCGGAGAGTGCGCCGGTGTGCTTTGAGGATGGTATCGCAGCGGCCAAAGTAGTGCCAGGTTATCAGTTAAGCAATCCCTGGTTTGAGTATCACCCGGAGGACGGGCTGTACTACCGGTATCAGTATGGCGGTCCGCATATGGGAGATGAAGGACAGATAGCGGTTAAAAATATTATTTTCCAATACTGTTTGTGGAAATATTATAAACCGACGGAATATCTGGATATTGATGTCCATACACCGGCGACGGGGTATTATTTTACAAATGGACACGGCATTCTGATTCGTTGGGAAAAAGACGGCGCTTACGGCGTCACAAAGTATTACGATATGGACGGTCAGGAAATCAAGCTGAATCCGGGCAAGACCTGGGTCTGCATCCTTCCGAATGACCGTATGGATAAGGCGGAATTCTATGGAGAACAGACGGAGTAGAAGAAAACCCGGAATGCGGGAAGAGACAGAAAGAGAGATAATCAGCCGGCAGCGCACGGCAGGACGTAGAGAAGAAGCAGCCGGAGGCAGCCGGGAAAGTGCGGGCAGAAGCCGTAACCGGTCAGGAAGCAGCCGGAAGCCGGAAGCGGTTCCGGTGAGGAAAGAAAATTTTGTCATTCAGGGTACGATCCTGGCAGTTGCTGGTATCATTGTGCGTCTGATCGGTATTCTGTACCGCGTTCCGATGACGAATATCATCGGCGATGAGGGCATGGGATATTATTCGACGGCATTCAACGTATATAATATCATGCTGATCCTTTCATCGTACAGTCTGCCTCTGGCGGTGTCGAAGATGGTAGCGGCCCGCCTTGCGAAAGGGCAGTACCGCAATATGAACCGTGTTCTGCGGGCGGCGCTTGTCTATGCGACGGTCGTAGGTGGTCTGGCATGCTTTATTACCTGGAATTTTGCAGGCTTTTTTGCAACGACCTTGTTTAACACGCCGTTTTGCGTGTATGCACTCCGCACACTTGCGCCAACGATCTGGATCATGGCGTATCTGGGCGTACTGCGCGGTTATTTCCAGGGACATGGAACGATGATTCCTACGGCGATCTCCCAGATCCTGGAGCAGGTGGTCAACGCGATTATCAGTGTGGTGGCCGCCAGCGTCCTTTTCAAGGTGGGACTGGATACAGCGAAAGTATATGGAAAAGATGGATATGCACAGGCATTTGGCGCGGCAGGCGGTACGATCGGCACAGGAAGCGGCGCGTTTGCAGCCCTGTTATTTGTGCTGGTATTGTTTTTACTCTACCGTCCGACGGCAAAACGGCGGATTGCCAAGGATCGGAGCGGTAGTGTGGATTCCTACCGTCAGATTTCGAGAATCTTCTTCTTTACCGTTATTCCGGTTATCGTAAGCTCGGGTGTTTACAATATTAACTCGGTTATTGACAACGGTATCATGGCGCACGGCATGGAGTCGCTGGGACGCGGCAAAGAGTTTTTAGCCCTCTGGGGTATCTACAACAACAAATATATGCTGCTGGTACACGTCCCACTTGCGATGGCGAACTCACTGTCCTCGTCGCTGATTCCTTCGCTGTCCGGTGCAATAGCGCGTAAGGATCGAAAGGCGGCGATTGAGAAGACAGCCCTTGCGATCCGGTTTGCTATGCTGATTGCGATTCCGTCGGCGGTGGGGCTGACGGTACTTTCAGCGCCGGTCAATAACCTGTTATTCCGGGGCGGCAACAATGCGGAAGCGATCCGTATGATGATGATTGGCGCTTCAGCCGTTATCTTCCTGTCGCTTTCGACGGTTACCAATGCAATCTTACAGGGACTGAACCGGATGAATGTTCCGGTGAGGAACGCCTTGATTTCGTTGGCATTACACGTGATTGCGCTGTATATTATGCTGATGATCTTCAATATGGGTATCTACAGTATGGTATTTGCAAGTATTTTGTTTGCGCTCTTTATGTGCATTTTAAATGCGATCGCGATCCACAACACACTCGGTTACCGCCAGGAGATGGTCAAGACCTTCCTGCTGCCGGCGATCAGCGCAGCATTTATGGGCGCGGCGGCATATGGCGTGTACCGTGGGGTTACGCTGGTGATCCACAGCAATGTGCTGGGAACGCTGCTGGCGGTGCTTGTGGCGGTCGCGGTATATGGCGTACTTCTTATCAAGCTGCACTGTATCGAGGAAGATGAGATGTATTCGATGCCGATGGGACGGAAACTCACACGCATCTGCCGGAAGCTGCATCTGATGTAGGGTTAGAAATTTAGTTATGATTAAAATTTAGAAAAAAGTGAATAATAAGGATACACAACAGGAGGTATCCTTATTATGAGAAAATATCAGGGAATACTGTTTGCGGCGCTTTTTTGTTTTGCAATGCTTCTGCTTCTGGCGGCAGGGCTCTGGTGGTACCGTCCACGGCGGGCGGAACCGGTACCGGGGCGCGTGTATGAGTCAGAGCGGATGCCGGAGAATAATGCGGTTCTGAACCCGGAACCGGAAGTGGCGGAGAAACAATCCGGCTATTGTCTGACGGCGGAGGATGGGATGCTGCTTATCTTTGACGGAACAAGCGGCGAAGTCTGTTTCCAGACCCATATGCCGCTCTCAGAATTTTCCGTGGAAGAACAGGAAAAACTGCTGGAAGGAGTCTGGTTCGACACAATGACGGATGTGTTTCACTATCTGGAGTCTTTCAGCAGTTAGATGTGATTATAATACAGTCAAAAAACAAAGAATAAAGTCCGCGTATGGACGGTACGAAGCAAACGGTCAGGAAGGGAAATAGGGATGAGTCAGAATAAAGTAATCATAGTGGGAGCGGGAGCAGCCGGAATGACGGCTGCCATTTTTGCTGCCAGGGAGGGCGCTCAGGTGGTTCTGCTGGAACATAAAGACCGGGTCGGCAAGAAGATCCTGTCTACCGGCAATGGACGCTGTAACCTTTCAAACCGTTTGCAGGAGCCGTTCTGCTACCGCAGTGGTCAGCCGGATTTTCCATGGAAGGCGCTTGGGACGTTTACGCTTCCGATGACACTGGAATATTTTGAGGATCTCGGCGTTTTGACGCGGGAACGGGACGGATATCTGTATCCATATTCCGGGCAGGCAAGCGCTGTTTTAGATGCACTCCGTCTGGGACTTGCGCGGGAGTCGGTTCAGGTGGTGACGGAATGTGAAGTTTTCTCGATCACGCCGCGCGAAGATGCGAAACACCGGTTTGAAGTGAAGACGTCCCAGGGGAGCTTTTCGGGCGAGACGCTGATTCTGGCGTGCGGCAGCAAGGCGGCACCGGGTACAGGTTCGGATGGAAGCGGATATAAGCTGGCGAAACGGCTGGGACACCATATCATCAAGCCGCTTCCGGCATTGGTTCAGCTTCGTTGCCCGGAAAAGTTCTTTAAACAGCTCGCCGGAGTACGCGCGGATGCCTCTGTGATACTCTACAGCGATGGCAGAAAGCTGGCGGAGGACAAGGGCGAGGTGCAGCTTACGGATTATGGTATTTCGGGGATTCCGGTTTTCCAGGTCAGCCGCTTTGCGGCGCGCGCGCTCGATGAGGGACAGGATGTACGGGCGGTACTCAATTTTTATCCGGAATGCCCGGAAACGGAGACACGCCGGATATTAAAAGAGCGGAGTGAGCGCCTGAAAGAACGGCAGGTGGAGGACTTTTTTTCCGGCTGGATACATAAAAAACTGGCAGCTCTGTTTTTAAAACAGGCAGGAATCCGGCCAGATCGGACGGTTGGCAGCCTGACAGAGGCACAGATTCAGACGCTGGGGGATCTGCTCTGCCGGTTTGAGGTCAGCGTGAACGGTACAAATTCCTTTGAACAGGCACAGATCTGCTGCGGCGGCGTCGATGTGCGGGAGGTTGACGCACAGACGATGGAATCGAAGAAGGTAAAAGGATTATATTTTGCCGGGGAGATTCTGGATGTCGATGGCATCTGCGGCGGTTATAATCTCCAGTGGGCGTGGAGCAGCGGTGCAGCAGCTGGAAAATGTGCTGGAAGGGAGTCAGATAAATGATACGAGTAAATCAGGTAAAACTGCCGGTCAGCCACAGTGAGGCAGATCTTCGCAAGAAAACTGCCAAAATGATGGGAGTATCGGCAGATCAGATACAGTCGGTGGAGCTGGTGCGCCAGTCTCTGGATGCGCGCAAAAAGCCAGATCTGTACTATTTATATGCATTAGATGTTGCAGTGGCAGGGAAAGAGGCGGCGATTGTCAAACGTGCGCGCAGTGTAAATGTGCAGATCCGAAAGGAAGAGGCGTACCGCCTGCCCGATCCGGGAATAGAGCCGCTTCGGGAACGACCGGTAATCGTGGGCTTTGGTCCGGCAGGTATGTTTTGTGGTCTGATGTTGGCGCGTGCCGGATATCGCCCTCTTATTCTGGAACGGGGGCTGGATGCGGACAGCCGTGCAAAGGCGGTTGCACGCTATTGGACAGATGGAACGCTGGATCCGGAGTGCAATGTGCAGTTCGGCGAGGGCGGTGCCGGTACGTTTTCAGATGGAAAGCTGAATACGCTGGTCAAGGATCCATCTGGGCGGAATAAGGAAGTGCTGAAAATCTTGGCGCAGGCGGGCGCGGATCCGACGATTACCTATGTGAACAAGCCGCACGTTGGAACGGATGTTCTGCGGACGGTGGTAAAGAATATTCGAAGTGAGATAGAGAGTCTGGGCGGTGAGGTACGGTTTGGCTGCCGTCTGGAGGACTTTGAGACACAGAATGGTCATTTGTGTTCCATCCGCGTCAGTGCCCGTAAAGGCACGTCGGAGGCAGGACGGACGGTGGAGGAGATTCCGGCATCGGCACTGGTGCTGGCGATCGGGCATAGCGCCCGCGATACCTTTGCGATGCTGGCAGAGAAACCGCTCGACATGCAGGCAAAGGCATTTGCGGTGGGACTGCGGATCCAGCACCCACAGACGCAGATCAACTTAAGCCAGTACGGACGGGAAGAAGCCGGGAATCTGGGGGCTGCCAGCTATAAGCTGACGGCACAGACCTCCGGAGGCAGGGGCGTGTATTCGTTCTGTATGTGTCCGGGCGGCTTTGTTGTGGATGCATCCTCAGAGCCGGGACGGCTGGCAATCAACGGCATGAGCAACCACGATCGTGCCGGTGCAAACGCAAACAGCGCCCTGATTGTGACCGTTACACCGGAGGATTTTCCACAGCCGGGCACACTTGGCGGCGTAACGTTCCAGCGTCAGCTGGAGGAAGCGGCATACCGCTGCGGCGGCGGAAAAATCCCGGTACAGCTTTATGGAGATTTCCGGGAAAACCGGAGTTCAACGGGATTTGGAGCAGTGACACCACAGTTTGAAGGACAGTTTGCATTTGGAAATCTGCGGGAGGTGCTGCCGGAAGCGCTTTCGGCAGCGATGTTAGAGGGAATGGAACATTTTGGACATGTGATTCATGGCTTTGACCGCGAGGATGCGGTTTTTGCCGGAGTAGAGAGCCGGACCTCCTCGCCGCTGCGGATTCCGCGTGACCACGCGACGATGGAGAGCAGCACGATCGCGGGCATCTACCCATGCGGCGAAGGCGCTGGATATGCGGGTGGCATTACCTCGGCGGCGATGGATGGGATGAAGACGGCAGAGGCAATTATCGCGAAGTATGCTATCCCCAAAATTAAATTGTGAGAGAGAATGGTTCAGCGGCTTTAGGCTTTATAGTAAGGATGTCTGCCTGTAGCTGCGAAGAAACAAGCATTATAAGAGGAGAAATGATAGATGAAACAGGAAAGAATTGACCGTATTAATACGTTATATCATAAGAGCCAGGCAGTTGGATTGACCGAAGAAGAGAAAAAAGAGCAGGCAGCGCTTCGAAAGGAGTACATTGAGTCAATCCGTGGAAATATGCGAGGACAGTTAAATTCGATACTGATTAAAGAGAAAGACGGTTCTATTACGGATCTGGGTAAGAAATACGGCGGCGTTACGGATACGAAGAATTAATTGAAGGGTAGAAGAGATGGTTATTCATTCATCTGGATCGCAGATATCAAAACAGGAGATTCGCGCATATGTCCTTCAAAAACGCCGGACTCTGCTGCCAGAAGAACAACAACGATGGGATGAGGCGTTGTTAGAACGTCTCCACCCTCTCTTTCCATCAGCCGGGACGGCAGTGTATGCCTATACGAGTGTGCGCGGTGAGGCAAGTACGGAATATTTGATTGACGAGCTGTTAAAGAGCGGCTGCCGGGTAGCGCTGCCGCGGGTGTTTGGGCGTGAGATGCGTTTTTTCTATGTCACAGATCGGAGTCAGCTTGTGGCGGGGGCATATGGCATCCCGGAACCGGCGGACGGATGTCAGGAGGCAGATGCGCCGAAAGCGCTGGTGATCACGCCTGGCGTGGGGTTTTCCAAGGACGGAAACCGCATCGGTTATGGGGCGGGGTATTATGACCGCTTTTTTGCGGCAGAACCGGACCATATGGCGGTGGGACTCTGCTATGGATTCCAGTTGTTTCCGGCATTTGAAACCGAAAAGCACGATAAAAAAATGGCATATATTGTGACACCGGAGCAGACAATTAAAGTTTTGTAATGTCTGGCGCACTCGCGCGAAGCAGAAACATATCAAAGGCATACAGGAACAGAGCAGCCGTGTGGTAAACTCTGTTTTTGCTTCCAGATACATGAACCGGAGTATTTTGTAAGAAACTGGAAAGGATTCTGGCAGGAATGGGACTTGCGAAAATGAGCGCCATATAGTAATATTATCTAATGTATGAAATATTAGGATTATTAGGATAATGAAAGAATAGTAAGGAGCAATACAATTTATGGATTTACATACAAACGATTCGTCCGAATCCGCAGCAGGCGTGTTTGTGTCTGACAAATGTCAGATTCCGGTGGGCGGTATACCGCAGCAGGAACCGGATCGCCAGCAGTATTATATGGCACTCTGCCGCCAGAAAGTACAGGAGATTTCGGACAAACTGGGGCGTCCGCTGACCTGCTTTATCTCGACGTTTGGATGTCAGATGAATGCACACGATTCAGAAAAGCTTCTCGGTATTCTGCTGGAAGCAGGATTTGTGGAAGGAACCAGTGAGGAATCGGATTTCGTCCTCTACAATACATGTACAGTCCGTGAAAATGCGAACCTACGCGTGTATGGACGTTTAGGGTATCTTCACAGCCTCAAGAAAAAGAATCCGCACATGATGATCGCACTTTGCGGCTGCATGATGCAGGAGCCGGAGGTTGTAGAGAAATTAAAGAAGAGCTACCGCTTTGTGGACTTGATTTTCGGCACGCACAATGTATATAAACTGGCAGAGTTGCTGGAACAGCGCTTTGAGACGGGGAAGATGGTCATCGATATCTGGAAAGGAACTGATAAGATCGTTGAGGATCTGCCGTCGGAGCGCAAATATACATTTAAGTCTGGCGTTAATATCATGTTTGGCTGCAACAATTTCTGCAGCTATTGCATCGTCCCGTATGTGCGCGGACGCGAGCGCAGCCGTGCGCCGGAGGACATCATCCGTGAGATTGAAGAGCTGGTTAAGAACGGCGTCGTAGAGATCATGCTGTTAGGGCAGAATGTCAATTCCTACGGAAAGAACCTGGAATCTCCAATTACCTTTGCAGAACTTCTGCGCCGGGTAGAGCGGATTGAGGGGCTTAAACGGATCCGTTTCATGACCTCCCATCCGAAGGATTTGTCGGATGAGCTGATCGAAGTGATGGCATCTTCCAAGAAGATCTGCCGCCATCTGCATCTGCCGCTTCAGTCGGGCAGTAGCGAGATCCTAAAGAAGATGAACCGCCATTACACGAAGGAGCAGTATCTGGAACTGGCAGAGCGCATCCGCAAGGCGGTACCGGATATTTCCCTGACGACGGATATCATCGTTGGATTTCCGGGAGAGACGGAGGAAGATTTCGAGGAGACACTGGAGGTTGTGCGGAAAGTCCGCTACGACAGCGCATTTACCTTTATTTATTCGAAGCGCACCGGAACTCCGGCGGCAGCGATGGAAAATCAGGTTCCAGAAGAAGTTGTCAAAGAACGTTTCGACCGTCTGCTCGCAGAGGTACAGGCGATTTCCGCACAGGTCTGTGGACGAGATGTCCATACGGTGCAGGAGGTTCTGGTGGAGGAACCGGACAGTCACGTGGAGGGACTGGTAACCGGACGTATGTCCAATAACACAATCGTTCATTTCCCAGGTGGAAAAGAGCTGATTGGTAAAATTGTTAAAGTATATCTGAAGGAATCCAAGGGATTTTACTATATGGGATCCCTGGTAGATTAAGGAGGATAAATTTATGAAAAAGCATTATAAAGGATTGACGGTTCTGCTGTCAGCCTGCATGCTGGCAGGAAGTGCTTCTGTCGCATATGCAGGACCGGCAGATGATATTGCAAACGGTACAGTCGGTATGCCAAACACCGGTTCGTCAACATCGGCAGAGCAGTTCAACCAGGGAACCGGGCAGCAGGATGAGAACACGGCACTTCATGTCGGCGTCAATTATCTGTATAATGCGGAAGGCGATATTTCTGCATTTGCGATGGATTTGAAAAACTTTGAGGGGATCGGCGGCGTGTCCTACCGTGCATATACCAACACAGGCGGTTATCTGTGGTGGTACCATGACGGCATCCAGACCGGTGTGGTTGGTTCTGGAAGCTGGGTAGAGGCGATCCAGATTCAGCTTTCCGGTCAGGCTGAGAAGATGTACGATGTTTACTATAGCGTTACATCCAGCGGTCAGGGCAAGATGGGATATGCGAAGAATGGCGAAGTGGCTGGTACCGTGGATATCGGCGAGAAGATCCTTTCTATTGAAGTCGTATTAGTTCCGAAGGGAAGCGCAGGTCCGCAGAGTGCAGCACCGCGCTACAAATCAGCTGCTTCCAGCAGACTGAGCGTAGCAGAAAATGCAACGGTTATGTTCAATGAGGACGGAAGCGTATATAACGGTTGGCTTTCCGATGACTTTGTACGTTATTATTTTGAAAATGGCTACGCAAAGACCGGCTGGCAGTATATCGATGGTTACAAGTTCTACTTTGACTCCTGCGGTCGTCTGGTTCAGGACGTAGACAGCCTGATTGGCAAGCAGTCCGATTATCTCCTGAAGGTAAATAAGACACTGAACTGCCTGACGGTTTATGCAAAAGACGGCAATAACGGATATATTATTCCGGTGAAAGCGATGCTGACCTCCGTCGGTGATGATACGCCGATTGGAACTTTCAAGACACCGGAGAAATATCGCTGGAGACTGATGGTAAATGATACTTACACCCAGTATGCAACCCGTATCACACAGGGATTCCTGTTCCATTCGATTACATACGCAACCCCGAATGAGAATAACCTTCTGACCGTCGGCTATAATGGTCTGGGTGTTTCCCGTTCTTTAGGCTGTGTACGCCTGACCTGTGGAAACTCCAAGTGGGTATATGATAACTGCCATCTGGGAACGACTGTACAGGTATACGAGGATGCCAATGTAGCATCTCCATTTGATAAGCCGGAGCTGGTACCGATCTCCGATCAGCAGACCTGGGATCCGACGGATCCGAAATTCAACTAAAATAAAACGACAGCGGTCTGTCCGGTCTGGCATTCAGATGAGTGAAGTGCCGGAAAACGGGCGGATCGCGATGAAGAGAGGTAAATTGTGGCACTTTCACCAATGATGACTCATTATCTGGAGACGAAAAAACAGTATCCGGACTGTATTCTGTTTTATCGTCTTGGCGATTTCTATGAGATGTTTTTTGAGGATGCCCAGACTGTTTCGAAAGAATTGGAACTTACCCTGACTGGAAAAGACTGCGGACTGGAGGAACGCGCGCCTATGTGCGGTGTTCCTTATCATGCCGTAGAGGGTTATTTGAGCCGTCTCGTCCAGAAGGGCTATAAGGTCGCCATCGCAGAGCAGATGGAGGATCCGAAACAGGCAAAGGGACTTGTGAAGCGGGAGGTAATCCGGGTGGTGACGCCGGGAACCCTGACAAATTCACAGGTTCTGGAGGAATCAAAAAACAATTACCTGATGGGAATTGTATACATAGACGGTGTATTCGGCGTTTCGACGGTTGATGTCAGCACGGGCGACTATCTTGTGACGGAGGTTCGCAACGAGCGCAGTCTGTTAGATGAAATTTATAAATTTTCGCCGTCGGAGCTTATCTGCAACGAGGCTTTTTACATGTCAGGAATCGATTTAGAGGACTTGAAGGTACGGTTAAATGCCGTGATCTCAGCACTTGAAAATCGGTTCTTTTCTGATGATTCCTGCCGGAGAATCCTGCGGGAACATTTTCATGTAGAGCACCTGGAAGCATTGGGACTGGCGGACTATGAGACGGGCGCGATCGCGGCGGGCGCTGTCCTGCAGTATCTGTATGAGACGCAGAAAAATACACTGGAACACCTGACGCGCCTGACTGTCTATACGACCGGACAGTTTATGATGCTGGATACGTCCACGCGCCGGAACCTGGAGCTTACTGAGACGCTCCGGGAAAAGCAGAAGCGGGGCACACTTCTCTGGGTGCTTGATAAGACGAAAACGGCGATGGGCGCCCGTATGCTGCGGACACTTGTGGAGCAGCCGCTCATCAGCCGGGAGGAGATCCTGCGCCGCCAGAATGCGATCGAAGAGCTGAACATGAACTATATCAGCCGCGAGGAGCTGTGCGAATATCTGAATCCGATCTACGATCTCGAACGTCTGATCGGACGCATCAGTTACCGGACGGCAAATCCGCGCGATCTCATCGCGTTTGGCAATTCACTGGCGATGCTTCCGTATATCAAACAGATTTTGAAGGAGTTTTCAGGCGAGCTGCTTAAAAACCTGGAAGCCGCTCTGGATCCGCTGGCAGATTTGAAGGAACTGATTGACAAGGCGATCGTGGAAGAGCCGCCGATCACGGTGCGCGAGGGCGGCATCATCAAGGAAGGCTACCATGAGGAGGCAGACCGTCTGCGTCATGCAAAGACGGAAGGAAAAGACTGGCTGGCACAGTTAGAGCAGAGCGAGCGCGAAAAGACAGGCATCAAAAACCTGAAAGTCAAGTTCAATAAGGTATTTGGCTACTATTTTGAGGTGACTAATTCCTTTAAGGATCTGGTGCCGGATTATTTCATCCGTAAACAGACCCTGACAAACGCAGAGCGCTATACGACCGACCGGCTGAAAGAGCTGGAAGATATCATTCTCGGCGCCGAGGACAAGCTGGTTTCTCTGGAATATGATCTGTTCTGCCAGGTGCGCGATCAGATCGCGGGCGAGGTAAACCGGATTCAGAGTACCGCCCGTGCGATCGCGATGACGGATGTGCTGGCGTCTCTGTCGGTGGTGGCGACGCGTTACAATTACGTGAAACCTCATATCAACGAAAAGGGCATCATCCGCATCAAAAACGGACGTCATCCGGTCGTAGAGCGCATGATGGGCGGCGAGATGTTTGTCGCCAATGACACATATTTAGACAACGGAAAGAACCGGATTTCGATCATTACCGGTCCGAACATGGCTGGTAAGTCGACTTATATGCGTCAGACGGCGCTGATCACGCTGATGGCGCAGATCGGAAGCTTCGTCCCGGCGGATGAGGCGGATATCGGTCTCTGCGACCGTATTTTTACCCGTGTGGGCGCCTCGGATGATCTGGCATCTGGTCAGAGTACCTTCATGGTGGAGATGACCGAGGTTGCGAATATCCTGCGGAATGCGACGAAAAACAGCCTTCTGATTCTCGATGAGATCGGGCGCGGTACGAGTACCTTCGACGGTCTTTCGATCGCCTGGGCGGTTGTGGAGTATATTAGTAATACGAAGATTCTGGGTGCTAAGACGCTGTTTGCGACACATTACCATGAACTGACAGAGCTGGAAGGAACCTTAAGCGGCGTCAACAACTACTGTATTGCGGTCAAGGAACAGGGCGACGATATCGTCTTCCTGCGTAAAATCGTGAAGGGTGGCGCCGATAAGAGCTACGGCATCCAGGTGGCGAAGCTTGCAGGCGTTCCGGCTCCGGTCATCGATCGGGCAAAAGAACTGGTGGAAGAGTTGAGCGATGCCGACATTACAGCGCGTGCGAAGGAGATTGCAGAAAATGGTCCGGGAACCCAGACGCGCAAAAAGGTGGCAAAACCGGACGAGGTAGATCTGCAGCAGATGTCGATCTTTGACACGGTCAATGAGGACGATATCATCAAGGAGATCATGGAACTGGAAGTAAACCGGATGTCTCCGCTGGATGCGCTCAATACATTAGATAAGCTGCAGGCGAAGCTGAAAAACCGGTGGATGCACCAGTAAAAAAGAGTTTAGGAAGGATGTGGAGGAGATAGATGGCAGCGATTCAGGTCTTGGATTCCAATACAATCAATCAGATTGCAGCCGGCGAGGTCATTGAACGGCCGGCGTCGGTTGTCAAGGAGCTTTTGGAGAATGCGATCGATTCGAAGGCGACGGCGATCACGGTGGAGATTCAGGGCGGCGGTCTGCAGACGATCCGGGTGACGGATAACGGAAGCGGCATTGTGCGCGAGGAGATCCCACTGGCATTTAAGCGCCATGCGACCAGCAAGATCCGGACGGCGTCGGATTTGTTTCAGGTGGCATCGTTAGGGTTCCGCGGCGAGGCGCTGGCGTCGATCGCGTCGGTGGCGAAGGTGGAACTGATCACGAAAACAAACGATTCGATCAGCGGTTCCCGTTACCGCATCGAGGGCGGCGAGGAACTGGGACTGGAGGAGGTCGGTGCGCCGGAAGGTACGACCTTTATCGCCAGAGATCTGTTCTACAATACACCGGTACGCCGGAAGTTTTTAAAGACGCCGGCGACAGAAGGGTCCCATGTGGCAGATTTAGTCGAAAAGATTGCCCTGTCGCATCCGGAAATCTCCATCCGTTTCATCAATAACAACCAGAGCCGTCTCCATACCTCTGGAAATCATAACTTAAAAGATATAATTTATGCGGTCTTTGGACGCGAGATCACGGCAAACCTGATTGAGGTGGATGCCGGAGCTGATCCGATCCGGGTAGGCGGCTTCATCGGTAAGCCGCTGATCGCGCGCGGCAACCGCACGTATGAAAATTATTTCATCAACGGACGCTATATCAAGAGCAGTATCATCGGAAAGGCGATCGAGGACGCATATAAACCGTTCATGATGCAGCACAAGTATCCATTTACGATGCTGCAATTTACGATCGATCCGTCGTATATTGACGTCAACGTCCATCCGGCGAAGATGGAGATCCGTTTCAGAGACGGCGAACAGATCTACCGGACGGTCTACCATACGATCGCGATGGCACTCGCTAACCGGGAACTGATTCCGGCGGTTTCGCTGGAGAATGAGAAGAATGCAGAGAAAGAGCTGAAGATTCCGGGGCTGGAAAAGGGAGTGCTGCCGGAGCTTCCAACCAGAAAGATGGAAAGCAGCCAGGGCAGCCGTCCGTCCTTAAAACCGGTCCGTATCCGTGAGGAACATCCGGAACCGTTTGAGACGAAACGTCTGGGAGCGTCGCAGGCAGAAATGATGTCGGTCTCGGAAGATATGCCGGGATATGGGGCTGAAAACGGCAGCGGATCAAATGCGGCTGTGTCAGGAACGGGGCGGTTCGATGAAGTGTTTGGAAGAACCGACACAACCGGCAGAGTTGAAAATGTTTCAATTAATACAGAGTCAGATCTGCCAGAGCCGGCCACGTCAGCGCCTTCCAGCGAATCCATCTCAGCTTCAGCGGGGCAAGCTGCATCTCCTGCATCTGTTTCAACGGGAACGACCCAGTCCGCCCCATCTGAAAAGCCCCGTCAGATGGATCTGTTTGAAGATAAACTCCTGACCAAACCGGCGCGTGCGAACCACCGCCTGATTGGACAGCTGTTTGACACATACTGGCTGGTGGAGTATCATGATAATCTGTACATCATTGATCAGCATGCGGCGCATGAGAAAATCCTCTATGAGCGGACGATGGCATCCCTTCAAAAGAGGGAGTACACCTCCCAGATGATCGATCCGCCGATCATTTTGAGTCTCAACAGCAGTGAGCAGCTCAAATTAGAGCAGTATATGGAACATTTTACCTCGATCGGATTTGAGATTGAGCCGTTTGGCGGCAAGGAGTACGCGGTGCGTGCCGTTCCGGCGAACCTCTTTTCCGTCGCAAAACGCGAGCTTCTGATGGAGATGATCGACGATCTGGCGGAGGGCAATGGAAGCGGAACCCCGGATCTCATCAATGAGCGTGTGGCGACGATGTCGTGTAAGGCGGCGGTCAAGGGCAATCACACATTATCATTTGCCGAAGCGGACAAGCTGATCGATGAGCTTCTGGAACTCAAAAATCCGTATGCGTGCCCACATGGACGCCCAACGATCATATCGATGAGCAAATATGAGTTGGAGAAGAAATTCAAACGGATTGTATAACCCATTAAAAGGAGAGAAAGTCTTATGGGAAATCTGGAACAAGCGGCTGAAAAAAAACCTCTGATTGTCCTGACCGGACCGACGGCAGTCGGAAAAACGGCGCTGTCCATTCAGCTTGCCAGGCGGATCGGCGGCGAGATCATCAGCGCGGATTCGATGCAGGTGTACCGCCACATGGATATCGGTACGGCAAAGATACGCCTGGAGGAGATGGACGGTGTGCCGCACCATCTGATCGATATTTTAGAGCCGACTGAGGATTTCAATGTCGTGCGGTTTCAGGCGCTTGCCCGCGCGGCGGCGGAAGATATTTACAGCCGCGGAAAAATTCCGATCGTGGCAGGTGGAACCGGCTTTTATATTCAGGCGCTGCTCAATGATATTGATTTTACCCAGATCGACGAAAATACGCAGTTTCGGGAGGAGATGGAACGTCTGGCAGCCGAACAGGGGGCGGAAGTCCTGCATGAGCGCCTGCGGGCGGTCGATCCAGAATCGGCGGAGGCGATCCACGCAAACAATGTAAAACGTGTGATCCGCGCGCTGGAATATTATGAGCAGACGGGCGAGAAGATTTCTGCCCACAATGAGGCGGAGCGGGCAAAGATTTCACCGTACCATTTCTTCTATTATGTATTAAATACCGATCGGACAGTTCTCTATGAGCGGATCGAGAAGCGGATCGATGAGATGATGGAAGAGGGACTGGTCGAGGAAGTGAGGCAGCTGCAGGCGATGGGCTGCAGGCGTGATTCAGTGGCGATGCAGGGACTTGGATATAAAGAAATTCTGGCATATTTAAATGGCGAAATGTCGTTGGAGACAGCGGTCAATATCCTGAAACGCGATACGCGCCATTTTGCGAAACGTCAGCTTACCTGGTTCCGGCGGGAACGCGACGTGCGTTTCTTATATTTGCCGGAATTTGATAATGACCGGGAACGCGTGCTGGAACATATTCTGCAGGAATTAGCGGCGGAAGCGGGTATTATGGAGTGTGATTCATAAGATGGATGGAACACTCCAAAGTATAAGAAACCAAAAAAGAATTATAGAATAACCGACAACAGGAAAGGAAGCACCATGGAGTTAGAGAAAATGTATGGCGACCTCGGCATTTCGAAAGAAGTGCTTGAATATGGAGCCAGAATCGAAGCGGCTCTGGAAGATCGTTTCACAGAGATCGATGGCAATGCAGAGTACAATCAGTTAAAGGTAATCGCTGCGATGCAGAAAAACCGCGTCAGCGATATTCATTTTTCCGGTACAACCGGGTATGGTTACAACGACCTCGGACGTGAGACGCTGGAACAGGTATATGCGGATGTATTCCACACTGAGGACGCGCTGGTGCGCCCGCAGATCGTGTGCGGAACGCACGCGCTCTACACGGCATTAGCCGGAAACCTGCGCCCGGGCGACGAGCTGCTTTCGCCGGTGGGAAAACCGTATGATACTCTGGAGGAAGTGATCGGCATCCGCGAGTCCAACGGTTCCCTGCGAGAGTACGGCATTTCATACCGTCAGGTTGACCTGCTGCCGGACGGAACCTTCGATTACGACGGCATCCGCGCGGCGATCAACGAGAAGACAAAACTGGTAACCATCCAGCGTTCCAAGGGATACGCATCCCGTCCAACCCTCTCGGCAGAGCAGATCGGTGAACTGATTGCATTTGTTAAATCCATCAAACCGGAAGTGATCTGTATGGTAGACAACTGCTATGGCGAATTCGTTGAGCGGATCGAACCGAGCGATCTCGGTGCGGACATGGTAGTCGGTTCCCTGATCAAAAACCCGGGCGGCGGACTGGCGCCGATCGGCGGCTATATCGCCGGAACCAGACAGTGCATCGAAAATGCAGCGTACCGCCTTGGTTCTCCGGGACTCGGACGGGAGGTCGGCGCCAGTCTTGGCGTCAACCAGTCCTTCTTCCAGGGACTTTTCCTGGCACCGACCGTTGTATCCGGCGCATTAAAGGGAGCTATCTTTGCGGCAAACGTCTATGAGCGCCTGGGCTTTGATGTGGTTCCGAACAGCACGGAGCCGCGCTATGATATCATTCAGGCGATCACGTTTGGAAAACCGGAGGGTGTTATTGCGTTCTGCCAGGGCATTCAGGCGGCGGCGCCGGTTGACAGCTATGTATCGCCGGAACCGTGGGATATGCCGGGGTATGATTCCCAGGTTATTATGGCAGCAGGTGCCTTTATCCAGGGATCCTCGATAGAACTTTCCGCGGATGGTCCGATCAAACCGCCGTACAGCGTCTTCTTCCAGGGCGGACTGACCTGGTACCATGCGAAGTTAGGCATTTTAATGTCCCTGCAGAAGCTTCTGGATGCGGGCATAGTAAAACCTGAGCAGCTCAAAATCGACTAGAAATGACGTTTTTTGAATGATTTTGTAATTAATTTTAAGAAAACTTTAAAAAAAAATCTGCCGGACTGTCTATACACATTCCGGCAGTTTGTGCTAAGATAATAAAGATTATAGAAAGGGACGGTATTCAGTATCATGAATCGAGCAAAAAATTTCTGGATTCTGCTGCTGCTTCTGATGACAGGGATTGTGTTAGGTGGATTTATCGGAAATATGGCCTCCGGCGTCAGGGGACTGTCGTGGCTGAATTACGGACAATCCTTCGGTCTGATGGACCCGGTTGTTCTTGATTTAGGAATCCTGGTTATCACGTTTGGTCTGTCAATCCGGGTGACGATGGCGAGCATCATCGGCGTTGTCATTGCACTGATCGCATATCGTCTGATTTAATCAAAGAATCCCGCCTGGTGGGAATGGCTTTCTGTATGCAGAGGAGAGGCACGCAGGAGGACAATCAATGAAAAAAGAAACAAAGAAACCAGTAAAAAGTTCTGAACCGACCGCTGGATGGCGTCTTACCATGAAAGATATCCCTGAAAAAGACCGCCCCTACGAAAAATGTGAGAGGGAGGGAGTTGGGGCACTGACGGACGCCGAGCTTTTAGCGATCCTTATCCGGACCGGAAACCGGCAGGAGTCGGCACTTTCCCTGGCAACCCGGATTCTGGCGCAGGCGCAGCCGCCGGGGATTTTAGGGCTTTTGCATCTGACTCTTCCAGAACTGATGGAGCAGAAAGGAATCGGCAGGGTCAAGGGAATCGAACTTTTGTGTGTGGGAGAACTGTCACAGCGGATCTGGCGCACCTTGACGCTTTCAGAAGCGCCTGCGTTTACGGCGCCGGAGGCGATCGCCGCTTTTTATATGGAGGAAATGCGTCACAAAGAGCAGGAAGAGATGCACCTGATGATCCTCAATACGAAGCAGAGGCTGATTCGGGATATCCTGCTGTTTCGGGGAACCTTCAATCACTCTCCGGCGTCTCCGAGGGAGATATTTATCGAGGCGCTGCGCTATCATGCAGCCAGCATCGTTTTAGTACATAATCATCCGAGCGGGGATCCTACCCCCAGTGCGGAGGATCGGCGGACGACCGTCCGGATTCAGGAGGCGGGCGCTATGCTGGGAATCCGGCTTTTGGATCATGTGATTATCGGCGAACAAGCCTATTTTAGTTTCAAAGAACGGGGAATACTATCATTATGAAAAACAGCAAGTATATTCTGGCAGGTATGTCAGCCTTCTGTCTTGTGCTGATTACAGCAACGTCTATCAAATCAAGCTTTCTGATGCCGCTTCGGACGGGTGTCGGTTTTGTTCTGGTACCGCTGCAGTCAGGCGTCAACGCGATCGGCACAGGTCTCTACAATGCGCTTGAAAATTTTTCCTCCCTGCGGGAGGCGCAGGAGGAGAACAAAAATCTCCAGATGCGTCTGGATCAGATGGTGGAAGAGAACAACCGCTTGCAGTCGGAGCTTTACGAGTTAGACCGTCTCAGAGAGCTGTATCAGCTTGATCAGGAATATATGCAGTATAAAAAAATAGCCGCCCGTGTCATTGCAAAGGACTCTGGAAACTGGTTTCAGGTATTCCGGATCGACAAGGGAGCGGACGATGGCATCCAGGAAGATATGAACGTCATGGCAGGCGGCGGACTGGTCGGTATTGTAACCGATGTCGGGGCAAACTATGCAACTGTCCGCGCGATCATCGATGATGACAGCAACGTCAGCGGCATGTCCCTGCGGACCGGCGATACCTGTAATGTATCCGGCAACCTGACGCTTTACCAGGATGGACGGCTGGGACTTGACCATATCAAGAAAGAGGCAGATATCCAGGAGGGCGACAAGATCGTGACCTCCAACATCAGTGATATTTTCCTGCCGGGCATTCTCATCGGTTATGCCTCCGGGCTGACGACCGATGCCAACAACGTAACCAAATCCGGTACAATCATTCCGGTTGCAGATTTTGATAACCTGCAGGAGGTACTGGTAATCACCCAGCTGAAAAATGGGGATGGAGGCGACAATAATGCGGAAGCTGCTGATTAACCTTGTCATGCTGATTCTGGCATTCACGATCCAGATCTGCGTGTTCCCACAGATCGCCTTCTTATCTTCGGCTCCGAACCTGCTGCTGATTGTGGTGTTTGTGTGCAGCTTCATCGAGGGGCGCGAGCGGGGGATGTTCTACGGGCTGGTGGCAGGTCTTTTTATGGATCTGTTTTACAGTGGACCATTTGGCTTTTATACACTGTTTTTCATCAATCTGGGGTATGTCAGTGGAATCTGCAACAAGTATTATTATGAAGACTACATCACGCTGCCGCTGCTTTTGAGCCTGGCAAGTGATTTAATCTATAACCTGTACATCTATGTATTCCGGTTCCTGATACGGAATCGTCTGAATTTTGGGCATTATCTGGTCTCCATCATTATCCCGGAGATCATATTTACCACGGTTACGACGCTTGTCGTATACCGGTTTTTCCTTTTTATCAACCGGAAACTGAAAGAATGGGAACAAAGGAGAGATTCGAACATTGTTTGATGACCTGAAAGAATATCTGCGAGAATGGTTCAAAAAAGTGATTACCTCCCGGCTTTTTGTCCTGGCGGTTGTGTTCTGCCTGATGTCGTCCGCATTGGTGATGCGGTTGTTCAACCTGCAGATCATCAAGGGCGAAGAGTATCAGGATGCATATACAGCGATGACGGAAAAAGTCATAAAGACTGCCAGCACGCGGGGTAATATCTACGATCGGAACGGCAATGTGCTGGCGTACAACGAACTGGCATACGACGTTACCATACAGGATACCGGTGCATACAAGACGGATGCACAGTGGAACACGATGCTCTACGATCTGGTATCGATCTTGAATAAACACGGTGAGAGCGCACAGACCAGTTTAGAGCTTACGCTCGATCACGATGGAAATGTCGTGTATACCTCCGAGACACAGTCCGGACGCAAGCGATTCCTGCGCGATTATTATGGCCTTAAAAATGTGGATGAGATGGACGATTCAGATGGAAAATACCCGTCCGACATTTCAGCGCCAGATCTGCTGGAGCGGATGAAAAAGGAGTACCACCTGACACTCGGTGACGATAAGAACCGGGACGGGCGCCCGCTTGACAAAGACGGCAATCCGATCGATGTTTCGGATGAGGTGGCGCTGCAGATCGTCGGTATCCGCTACACGATGCGTTTTACCGCGTTCCAGAAGTACGAATCGACAACGATCGCGACGGATATCAGCGATGAGACCGTTGCAGACATTTTAGAGCACGCAGCCGATCTGGTGGGCGTCAATATACAGGAATCGACGATCCGTGTGTACAATGAAAGCCTCTACTTTGCGCCGATCATTGGATATACGGGAAAAGTAACGAGCGAACGTCTGGAGGAGTTAAAGGCGGTCAACGATGACTATGAGTTAAATGATGTAGTAGGCCGTACCGGCATCGAATCCTCGATGGAACTGGAATTAAAGGGTAAGAAAGGTTCCCAGACGGCATATGTAGATAACGTCGGAAGAATCCTAAGCGTGACCGGGGAAGTCGCACCAGTGGCAGGCAACGATATCTGGCTGACCCTCGATCTGAACCTTCAGAAGGGTATTTACCACATTCTGGAGAAGCAGCTGGCGGGCGTCTTGTTAAAGACGATTGTCAACCAGGATGAGAAAGATATCGCTTATATCGATTCTTCCAGTATTAAGATACCGATCAAGAAGGCATACTTCCAGCTGATCAACAACAACGTCCTCTCGATTGACAATTTTGCTTCCGAAGAGGCATCCGATGTGGAACAGCAGATTTATCAGAAGTACGAGAGCTCACGCGTGCGGATTGAACAGGAACTGCGGGGCGAACTGCAGTCTGAAAATGCAACGCCGATGAACGCGCTGTCAGAGGAAATGCAGGCATATATGCAGTATATCTATTCGTATCTTTCTTCCAGCAACAAGGCGATTGTCCAGCGTGATGCGATTGATACGTCCAGTGACATGTATCAGGCGTGGAAGAACGGTACGATCAGTCTGCGGGAATACTTATATTATGGAATTGCCAACAACTGGATCGATACGACGAAGCTGGACATCCAGAGCCGCTATTCGAATGCGGACGATGTCTTCACGGCACTGCTGGACGACTGTTTCCGCGATCTGGAACAGGATCCGGCATTCGAGAAACTGATTTATCAGTATTTAATCAATAACAATGTTGTGACCGGGCGCGAGCTCTGCATGGCGCTCTATTCCCAGAATGTGCTTGCATACGATGAGAATGAGGTCAACCTGCTGCGTGTCAGCGGGGAAGAATATGCGTACCAGTTCCTGATGAATAAGATCCGCAATATTGAGATCACACCGGCGCAGCTGGCACTTGACCCGTGTACGGCGAGCTGTGTCGTGACGAGCGCGAAGACTGGCGAGGTGCTGGCACTGGTATCTTATCCAAGCTATGACAACAACCGGATTTCGGACAGCACCTATTTTGCCCAGCTAAATGCCGATCAGTCGCTGCCGCTGCGAAACAATGCGACGCAGACGCTGAAAGCACCAGGCTCCACCTTTAAGCCGATCACGGCGATTGCAGGTCTGGAAGAGGGGGCAATCACGCTTTCTGATATGATTAACTGTACCGGTATTTATGAGGAAGTCAGCAATCCGATCCGATGCTGGAAATATCCGGGCTTCCACGGACCGTTAAACGTCGTGGGAGGTATCGAAAATTCCTGTAACTATTTCTTCTCGGAGGTGGCGCACCGCCTGTCCACAGAGACAGATGGAAGCTACAAACCGGAGAAAGGTCTGGAGACGCTGAAAAAATATGCGACCATGTTCGGTTTGGACCGGACTTCGGGCATTGAAATCTCGGAGGCGACGCCGTCTATCAGTGATACCGATCCGGAGCGTTCCAGTATGGGACAGGGTACGCACCAGTTTGCGAGCGTGCAGCTTGCCCGCTATGTGACGGCGCTTGCCAACCGCGGCACGGTCTATGATCTGAGCTTGATTGATAAGGAGACGGATTCCCAGGGTAATCTGGTCAAGGATTATTCGCCGGCTGTGGCGTCAACCCTTGATTTCCAGACAAGCACCTGGGATGCAGTCCAACAAGGTATGCGCCAGGTAGTTACCAACAGTTCGACCAAGCGCGTGTTTGATGGTCTGGACGTACACGTGGCTGGTAAGACCGGTACGGCGCAGGAGTCCCAGAAACGGGGCAACCACGCGTTCTTTATTTCGTTTGCACCGTATGAGAATCCGGAAATTTCGGTGACGGTCAGTATCCCGAATGGATATTCTTCTTCGAATGCAGCGATGGTGGCAAAACACGTATATCGTTATTTCTATGGCTATGCGAGTCTGGATGATATCCTGAATTCAGGAGCATTGGATGCGTCCAATGAACGAATCAATGGAGATTAAGAGGTGATGGAACTATGAAAAGTTCCGTAGTAATAAAGGGATGTAAGTCCGGTATGACGGTAATTCTGAATCCGGACACCCCCTTTGAACAGTTACTGGAGGATGTAGGGAAAAAGTTTAAAGAAAGTGAAAAATTCTGGGGATCCGCCCAGATGACGCTGACCCTGGAGGGGAGAGAACTGACCCCAATCGAGGAACTGCAGGTGACGGATGCGATTACCGCCAATTCCCAGATAGAGATTCTCTGTCTGCTGGATACTGACGCTAACCGCATCGCCCGCTGTGAAAAGGCGCTGACCGAGCGGCTGATGGAGCTGACTGCCCGGACGGGACAATTCTATAAGGGTAATTTATCCCGGGGCGATCTGCTGGAATCCGATGCGAGCATCGTGATCATCGGGGATGTGGAGCGCGGCGCGCGTGTCAGCGCACGGGGCAATATCGTCGTTCTTGGCACGCTGGCGGGTTCCGCCCATGCTGGGGCGGCGGGAAGTGAGGACGCGGTGATCACCGCGCTGGAAATGTCGCCGATGCACCTTCGGATTGCTGATCTGACAGCCAAAACGCGCAGTCAGGGTAAAAAGATGGGGCGCGGACCGATGATTGCATCGGTATCCGATGGAAACATTGACGTAGAATCGGTCAAAAAAAGTTTTTTAGATTATTTTCATTTTATTTAGCGTATTTAATGGATTTAAGACTGGAATTATTCTACTTTTTAGAGTAGAATAAAATGGTAAAACAGAATACAGGAGGATGTTCCTATGAGCGAAGTTATCGTTATTACTTCCGGAAAAGGAGGCGTCGGCAAAACGACAACCTCAGCGAACGTCGGCACCGGGCTTGCCATGCTTGGCAAACGGGTGGTTCTCATCGACACCGATATCGGTCTGAGAAACCTGGATGTCGTCATGGGACTGGAAAACCGGATTATCTACAATCTGGTCGATGTGATCGAGGGAAACTGCCGGATGAAGCAGGCGCTGATTCGAGACAAAAGATATCCTGACCTGTTCTTATTACCTTCCGCCCAGACGCGGGACAAGTCGTCCGTGAGTCCGGGGCAGATGATAAAATTAGTAGAAGACTTAAGAGAAGAGTTTGATTATATACTGCTTGACTGTCCCGCCGGGATTGAGCAGGGCTTTCGCAATGCGATCGCCGGGGCGGACCGGGCGCTGATTGTCACGACACCGGAGGTATCCGCGATAAGGGATGCTGACCGGATCATCGGACTTTTAGAAGCATCCGGGGTCGGGCGTATGGACCTGATCATCAACCGGATCCGGAGCGATATGGTGCGCCGGGGCGATATGATGTCGGTGGATGATGTGATGGATATTCTGTCTGTCCCTGTGATTGGCACAGTCCCGGACGATGAGGATATCGTTATATCCACGAATCAGGGCGAACCGCTGGTCGGCATGAATGGATATGCCGGGCAGGCATATTTAAACATATGCAAACGAATACTTGGAGAATCGGTACCATTTATACAGCTTGATGCGTCTCCGGGCTTCTGGTCCCGGATATCCGGCTTCCTCAAACGTGCATAGGAGGGGACGCTATGATTCTGATTGCAGAACTGTTTACGAAAAAGAATTCCGGCGAGATAGCCAGAAAGCGTTTAAAACACCTTCTGACTGCCGATCGGGCGGGCTGTTCGCCGGAACTTCTGGATCTGATTCGCGCAGATTTCCTGAGGAGCGTGTCACGTTATCTGGAGATTGATCCGGGGGATGTGACACTCCGGATTCTGAGGACATCCTCAGAACAGCCGGCGGAGGTATTCCCGGCGGTCTGTGCGTCGGTGCCGGTTCTTACTTTAAGGAGCCATTTACAGCATGATATTCGATTACCAATTTAGAAATTACAACTTTCGAGCCCTCATTTATATGATTCTGCTGAGTGTTCTCGGCATTTTGGTTGTCGGGAGCGCCAGCAATCAGGACCGTTCCTCTGTGATAAAACAGATTATCGGAGTGGTTGTATCCCTGATTATCTGTCTGGTTCTGTCTTTGATTGATTACCATCAGTATTTCCGATTTACCACGCTTATTTATGTGGTCTGTGCCGGAATGCTGGCGGCAGTTCTTTTGTTTGGACGTACCACCAAGGGCGCGACCCGCTGGCTGCGGATCGGCGGGATTCAGATCCAGCCGTCCGAGTTTGTAAAGATCGGTCTGATCCTCATCCTGGCGAATTTTCTTTCCAGAAACCGGGATAAAATCAATGAGCCAAAGACATTGGGGATGACGGCGCTTATCTGTGCCCTTCCGGTCGGCATGGTATATTTGCAGCCGAACCTTTCCACCACCATCGTCATCTGCTTCATGATTCTGTGCATGGTTTATGTAGCCGGTATCAGTTACAAATGGATTGCCGGTGCGGTGGCGGTCGGGGTACCTGGATTTGCGGCGCTTATCTATCTGTCGCTGCAGGGATTCATCCCGTTTCTCCAGAAATACCAGGCACAGCGTATCATGGGAAAGATTTTCCACAGCAGCAGTGAATTTACGGATCTGAACCGTCAGCAGGATAACTCCATGATGGCGATCGGCTCCGGGCAGCTGCGCGGCAAGGGACTTTTTAACAACACATTAAGCTCCGTCAAGAATGGAAATTTCCTCTCGGAGGAACAGACGGACTTTATCTTCGCTGTTATCGGAGAGGAGCTTGGGTTTGTCGGCGGCGTGGCGGTCATTGCCCTCTATGCGCTGCTGGTGTATGAGTGCCTCTGGATTGCGGCGCGCGCGAAGGACACAGCTGGACGTCTGATTGCATCGGGCATGGCGGCGCTTCTGGCGTTCCAGAGTTTTGCCAACATTGCGGTAGCCACGGGAATCTTCCCGAACACGGGTCTTCCGCTTCCTTTCATAAGCTCCGGACTTAGTTCGCTGCTCAGTATGTTTATCGGAATGGGAGTTGTTCTCAATGTTGGATTGCAACGAAATAACGTAACCGTTCAGTAAGTACATGCATGGACTGTGAAGCTGCATGGAAATTGAATTTTATGGTTATGAAAAATAGGAATCATTAAGGAGGCAGGTATAGATGTATATCGGGTTAATCGCACATGATGCGAAGAAAAAACTGATGCAGAACTTCTGTATCGCATATCGCGGCATCCTGAGCAAGCATGAACTCTATGCGACAGGAACGACAGGCCGCCTGATTGAGGAGGTTACAAATCTGACCCTCCATAAATATCTGCCGGGTCATCTGGGAGGTTCCCAGCAGCTCGGCGCACAGATCGAACACAATCAGATCGATCTGCTGATTTTCCTGCGCGATCCGTTGGCGCCGAAGCCGCATGAGCCAGATGTTAATGATGTTGTCCGCCTCTGTGATATTCACAATATCCCGATGGCGACAAACCTGGCGACGGCAGAGCTTCTCGTTAAGGCGCTTGACCGCGGCGATATGGAATGGCGGGAGATGTACAAATGAGAAAACAGACAATCGGACTTGCGGGCGCACTGATGCTTTGCGGTATCAGCATGCTGATCGGCTGTGGTGCCCGCGGTCTGGAACAGGCATATTCATTTCAAGAACGGGAAGCGCAGATGACGCCAGCGGCAGGTGCCGGGCTGGCGCCCTTTTTTGCCTCTTCTCTCTGCGTACCGGAATCTGCAGACGGCGATATTGCTCCAGATGATGCGGTGACGGCGCAGGTGGGCGCATTGTTTGATGTGACCGACTCCAGCGTTATATATGGTAAGAACATCTATGACCAGATGTACCCGGCGAGCATCACGAAGGTAATGACGGCGATCATCGCGATCGAGGAAGGCAATCTTTCCGATGCGGTGACGGCAAATGACGATGTCGTGATCCACGAGGCAGGCGCTTCGATGGCAGGCATCAAGCCGGGCGATACCTTTACGCTGGAGCAGCTTTTATACGGACTGATGATTCCGTCCGGCAACGATGCAGCCAATGCGATTGCGGATCATATCGCCGGAAGCACGGATGCGTTTGTGGAGAAGATGAATGCGAAAGCGAAGGAACTCGGTGCGACCCACACGCATTTTGTCAATGCAAATGGTCTGCACAGCACCGACCACTATACAACGGCATATGATCTCTATCTGATCTTCAACGAGGCGCTTAAACTGCCGCTGTTTTGTGAGATCATCAACGCGCAGTCTTATACAGCTGATTATACCGATGCAAATGGAGCCGCAAAACAGCAGGTCTGGAAGGTTGGCAACTGGTATCTGAAGGGAGATCGCGAGGCACCGGAGGGAGTGACTGTCTTAGGCGGCAAAACCGGCACCACACAGGCGGCTGGCTACTGCCTGATCATGGCGAGCGATGGGGACGATGGCAAGGAATATATATCGATTGTGCTAAAATCTGCAAATCGTCCGTCACTTTATGACAATATGACGGAAATTTTGACTAAAATTTCAAATAAGTGATTGCAATATTTATAAATTTATACTATAATTATTTATACAATAAAAGATTTTACATACAACTTAAATAAACTCAAGGAGGAGATTGTTATGGTTCAGATCATCGCAGGAGCAAAGGGAAAAGGAAAAACTAAATATTTACTCGATATGGCGAACACGGCTGTCAAAGAAGCCAAGGGATCCGTTGTCTATCTGGATAAGAGTTCCAAACATATGTATGAGTTGAATAACCAGATTCGCCTTATCAATGTACAGGAATATCCGATTGATACCAGCGATGGATTTATCGGATTTATTTGTGGTATTATCTGCCAGGATCACGATCTGGAGCAGATGTATCTTGACAGCTTCCTGAAACTTGCCTGCCTCGAGGGAGCGGATATTGAAGAGACCTACAAGACGCTGGAGACCATCAGTGAGAAATATCATGTAAAATTCGTTTTAAGCATATCCATGAATGCAGCCGATCTTCCAGAGTGCGCGAAAGAAAGTGTTGTAGTATCTTTATAAGAGATTCAAAATGAACGAAACCGCAGCTGTCAGCGCAGGGCGGAGACAGGAGACTGTCCGATTCATCTGAAAAAGGAGAATTGGATGGTCTCTTTTTTTCCTAATTTTCTAGTTTGGGCTCAAAACCATCTTTCCACATTTTCATTGAAATGCTTCTTTTGCAGGTACCACTTTTGGGAAAAAATAGATATGCTTTTACATTCTTTTCAAAATTGAAAGGATTTCCTATCATATATATGAAATTTTGCATTAAATGAAAAAATTACAAAATATACTGAAAAATAATTGTAAAATTTTGATTTATACGGTATAATGACACGTGTCGGGAGACAAAAGATTACGATGCATCTATTTGTGAGATAGATACAAAAGTATACGGAAATCATTTAAAAGACAGGAAGGAAAATACTATGAATGCAGAATTTTACCAAGGGAACCGACAGCGGCTGTATGACAGCCTTCCGGATCACACCCTGCTTCTCCTGTTTTCCGGTTCTTCCATCCGAAAAACAGCCGATGAAAATTATCCGTTTTATGCCGATCGGAGTTTTCTCTATCTGACCGGCATCGGGCAGGAACACACAGTCCTGATGGCAGAGAAGGACGGAGAAGAGGTACAGGAAACACTTTACATACTTCCGCCGGATATGCTGGCCGAGCGGTGGACCGGGAAACGGTTCACACCGGAGGAGGCCAGGGCGCGATCCGGGGCCGCGCAGATCGCATCGAGCGGCGAGTGGGAAAACCGTCTGAAACTTCTGATGCGGAGCGGACGGTTTGAGCGGATTGCGATGGATCTGTATCGGCACGATCCGGAGGATGCAGATACCGAGAGTATCCGGATGGCACGGAAACTTAGAAAGTGGTACCCGGCAGCCACACTCACGGATATTTCCCGTCAGATACGCCGCCAGCGCACCATCAAGCAGCCGTGTGAGATCGAGGCGATGCGGGAGGCAGTCAAGATTACAAGGGACGGCATTCTGGCGATGATGAAGGCATCAAAGCCGGGAATGTACGAATACCAGTATAAAGCCGAATTCGACTACGCACTGGCGCAGCACGGATGCCTTGAACCGGCATTTCCGAGTATCATTTCCGCGGGAGCCAATAATTTCTGTATTCACTATTATGAGTACACAGGGCAGGCGAAGGACGGCGATATGATTCTCAACGACGTAGGCGCCCAGTACGACCACCTCTTCAATGATGTATCGCGCGGTTGGCCGTGCAACGGAAAGTTTTCCGAACGGCAGCGACTTCTTTACACATGTGCATACCGGACTTCGCAGCACATGTTCTCTATCATCCGGCCGGGAATGAAGATGGCAGACGTGGACCGGCTGGCGAGGGAATACAATTTCGAACAGCTCAAAGCGATCGGCTTATGTGACCGGTATGAGGATGTCGGCAGATATATCTGGCACGGCGGCGCCCACCATGTTGGCTGGGACACACATGATCTGGTCGATGTCGATATCGTAGAGCCGGGTATGGTTTTCTGCGTGGATATCGGCATCTACTGCGAGGAATGGGGCATCGGCTTCCGCCTCGAGGATAACTGCCTGGTAACGGAGGATAGCTGTGAGAATCTGACAGCATCCATCCCCAGAACGATAGAGGAAATAGAATCAGTGATGGGAGGAGAGTAAGCATGGAACAGTTACTTGCGTATATGCAGAAAGAGCACCTGGATGGCATGTTCATCAGCCGCCCGGTCAATGTAAAGTATGTCAGCCATTATACCGGCGAAGATTCCTGGCTTTTTATCACGGAGCAGGAAAAATTCTTTCTGACAGATCCGCGCTACACCGAGCAGGTTTCCTATGAGTGCCCGGATTACACAATTTTGAACTGGAGAGACACCTACGGTTCCATCGGAAAGGCACTTGCCTACGCGGCGGAAAAGGTTGGGGCAAAGACGATCGGCTTTGAAGCAGCCCACCTGACCGTTGAACAGTACCAGAACCTCCAGTCGGAGGTAAAAGCAGAGCTGGTACCGGCGGACGGCATCATCGAGGAGTTCCGCTCCATCAAGAGGCCGGAAGAGATTGAGTGCCTGCGTATCTCCTGTGATATTGCTTCAAGGGCATATGAAAAGATCCAGAAGGATATCCGGGTCGGCATTACCGAGAAAGAGCTGGCGGCGCGTTTAAGCCTCTATATGGTTCTGGAGGGCGCGGATACACAGCCATACGGCAATATCCTCATCTCCGGTGCGAGAACATCCCTGCTTCATGGAATTCCGTCCCAGAAGGCGATTGAATACGGCGATCTGGTCCTGATGGATTATGGATGCCAGTATCATGGTTATTTATCTGATATGACGCGTACCCTGGTAGTCGGACGCGCAACGCCGAAGCAGAAGGAAGTATACAAGATTGAGCAGCAGATGGTCGCTGCGGTGGAAGGATTCTTAAAAGATGGGGTTTCGGCATCGGATGCATATTATGAATCCACGAAGATCATCGAGGGGACCGAGTATTTTCCATATCACTACACAGGAATCGGACACGGCGTCGGCATGTTTGTCCATGAGATTCCATTTATGAGCCCTGTTTCTAAAAATATCGTGCATGCCAATAATGTCATGACCGTGGAACCGGGTATCTATATTCCAGGATGGGGCGGTATCCGCATTGAAGATCAGCTTCTCATCACGGAGACAGGCAATGAAAACCTGATCAGCGCCACAAAGGAACTGATTGAGCTTTAATAAAAAAGGACAAGGAGGAATATTATGAGAAAAAACAAACTACTTGCACTGGGATTAGCTGCACTGATGGCAGCGAGTGTAGCGGGCTGTTCCACTCCGAGCGCTTCGGTGGATGATACGAAGGCAGCTGAATCGGGAAGTGACAGTTCCCAGAGCGCAGCAGCGGGCGAAAAGATTTTCCGTTATTCCAACACGGCGGATATCGCGACGATTGACCCTGATAAGACAAACTCGGTAGCAGACGCGACCGTCTCCTATCATATCTATGATGGTCTGTACCGCAACGTACAGGGCGAGCTTCAGCCGGCAACCGCTGAGAGCTATGAAGTCAGCGATGATGGTCTCGTATATACTTTCAAACTCCGTCAGGATACAAAGTGGAGTGATGGACAGACTGTTACGGCTAAGGATTATGAGTACGGTATGAAGCGTCTCTGCGATCCGGCAGCAGCCTGCCCTGCCAGCTATCTGGGTGCTGTTTTAAAGAACGGTGCCAAGGTCAGTGAGGGTGAACTTCCGGTGGATGAACTGGGAGTCAAGGCACTGGATGACTTTACCCTGGAGATTACGCTTGAGAATCCGGCTGATTACTTTGTCAGCATGACAAGCATGAGTGCATTCATGCCGGTACGTGAAGACCTGGTTGAGAAATATGGCAATGAGTTCGGCGGAAGTGCCGATAAACAGGTTTACAATGGACCGTTCGTTGTAAGTGAATACAGTAACGGCAAGGTAGAACTGACGAAGAATCCAGATTACTATGACAATGAAAAGATCAGTCTGGACGGCGTTGAGATTCTGACCGTAGCCGATCAGACTACCGCTGTTTCGATGTTCGATGCAGGCGAGCTGGATCTGGCAGAGGTTCCAACCGAGCTGGCAGCGCAGTATGAGGGCAAGACACAGTCCTACTACAACGGCGCAGACGATTATGCGGCACTGAATCACCGGAATAAATATCTGGCAAACAAGAACCTGCGTCTGGCGATGAACTACGCAGTCAACCGTGAAGAATACATTCTTCTGACCCACAATGGCTTATATCAGGCTAACCAGAGATATGTGCTTCCGCAGGTTCGCGGCGTGGACGGTGAGTACGGCACCGAGTATCCGTTAGAGGCATTCCCACTTCAGGGTGATATGGATAAGGCAAAAGAGTATCTGGATACGGCATTATCTGAATTAGGTCTTTCCAGTGCTTCTGATATTTCCCTGAAACTGGTTGTATCCGATTCTGACACAGCGAAGAAAGAGGCAGAGGTTGTTGCAAACCAGTGGAAGAACAACCTGGGTATCAACGTAGATATCAACATGGTTCCGTACGCAACGAAAAACGCACTCCTGGTTCCGGACAGTGATGAGTACGATATCATCATGAGCGGCTGGGCACCGGATTACTCTGACCCGTACAGCTACCTGGAGCTCTGGTACAGCACCTCCGGCTACAACTACTTAAATTACCACAGTGATGAATACGATAAGTACATCGACGCTTCCAAGACAACTTCCGGTAAAGAGCGTATGGACAATCTGTTCAATGCAGAGAAGACACTCCTGGAAGACGGCGCACTGGTAGCGCTTCAGTTAAGAGAGGTTCCGTATATGGTATCTGACCGTGTACAGAATCTGGGCGCATACTTTGTTGGACTGAACTATGACTATATGTATGTGGACATCACAAACTAATCCATCATCTATCCAAAACATATTGAAAAACCTTAGAAGATGATTGAAGCACCTGCGCTTCAGGATCCGGCAAAGCGGCTGGATTTCTGAAGCGCAGTACATATCCGGTGGCTGCCTGGCGGATGAATGAGCCGTAACCGGCGGCCGGAACAACCGGATTTGGGATGTTCCCGTAGTTAAAGGAGCGTGAACCTATGAAAAAATATATACTGAAGCGGGTGGGAATATCCATTGTGACTGTGTTTGTTCTCGTATCCGTTGTATTTTTCCTGGCGAGGCTGATGCCGGGCGGACCCTTCAATGATCCGAAAATGTCAGCAACCGCAAAGGCCAATTTAAGTGCCTACTACGGATTCGATAAACCTTTACTCCAGCAGTATCTGACATATCTGAATAATCTGATTCATGGAAATTTCGGTTTTTCTACCAAATATCCGAGCCGTACCGTCAATGACCTGTTAGCAGGCGCATTTCCGTATTCGGCAGACCTTGGTATCCGCGCATTATGTTTTGCGATTTCCTTTGGTCTTGTATTTGGTATTATTTCTGCATTAAACCGTGGCAATAAAATTGATTTAATCTTTGTGATTGTAGCTGTATTTGGTACAAGTGTCCCGGACTTTATCATGGGCGCGCTGCTGCAGCATTTCTTTGCAGTCAAATGGGGGCTGTTCCCGATCGCGCAGTACAAGGGCTTCGCCTACACGATCCTGCCGTCGATCGGACTGGGATTCTACACGATGGCATCCGTCTCGCGTATCATGCGTGCGAGTATGCTGGAGGTAGTCCAGCAGGATTACATCAAGACGGCGCGCTCGAAGGGCATTTCCAAGTTCCGTGTGACCTGGAAGCATCAGATCCGGAACGCGATCATGCCGGTTGTTACGATCCTCGGTCCGACGGTAGCAGCCGTTCTGACCGGTACATTTGTTATCGAGTCCCTGTTTGCTATCCCCGGCATGGGTAAATATTATGTTGAGAGTGTGCAGAACAACGATTACTCCCTGATCCTTGGCATGACGGCGTTTTACGGCACATTCCTGGTATTCTGCAACATGGTAGTTGATATTCTGTATGGCGTGATCGATCCGAGAGTGCGGATCGGCGGAAAGTAGGTGGCAGTATGGGTGAGATGAAAATGAAAGATGGAAATGTGCTGCCTTCTGAGAATTCCGGCGCAGCAGCAGGCACATCCGAAAACCTGACAGATGGACGCACGATTACCCGCGACAAGTTTGAGATGGTAGGTAAAAATATTGAAAAAATGGAATCGATCTCCCGACCAAGCCTGACCTTCTGGCAGGAGGCGTGGAGACGAATCCGGACAAATAAGGCGGCATATTTCAGTCTGATTCTGTTGATTGCATATGGATTGTTAGCGATCTTTGCACCGATGTTCAGCCACTACGGATTTGACCAGCAGGATGCCTACTCGATGAGCAAGGGGATTTCAGCAGCTCATTGGCTGGGAACCGACTCTCTGGGGCGTGACCTCTGGGTACGTGTCTGGATGGGCGCGCGTGTTTCTTTGACGATCGGTCTTCTGGCAGCCCTTTTAAATACTGTAATTGGTACAGTGCTGGGCGGTTTCTGCGGCTATTATGGCGGCAAGTTTGATATGATCGTCATGCGTATTATCGATGTTATTTATGGTATTCCATCTCTGATCGTCTGTATTTTGGTTATGGTAGTATTAGGTTCCGGCGTTAAAAGCTTAATCATTGCAATGGTTATTGTTGGATGGACGGGAACCTGCCGTTTTACCAGAGGCGAAGTATACCGCTTGAAAGAGCAGGATTTTGTACTGGCAGCCCGCGTCATGGGCGAGTCGGCGTTCACAATCATCGTGCGTGAGATCATCCCGAATATCATGGGTCTTCTGATCACAAACCTGACAATGGCAATCCCGAGCGCCATCTTCCAGGAGGCGTTCTTGAGTTATATCGGTCTCGGCATTTCCCCGCCGCAGGCAAGCTGGGGCGTTCTGGCAAAAGAGGGAACCCGTATGATGACGGCAGCGCCGCATATGCTGTACGTGCCGGCATTCTTTATCTGTACAACTGTACTGGCGCTCAACCAGCTTGGAAACGGTCTGCGGGATGCATTTGATCCGAGACTGAGAGGAACGGAATAGGAGGTAGGAGACAATGGCTAAAAATATATTGGAAATCAAGAATCTGACCTTCTCGTTCCATACATACGGCGGCGTGGTAAAATCCGTCCGGGATGTCAGTTTTAATGTACGCGAAGGCGAGATTCTTGGAATTGTAGGCGAGAGCGGATGCGGCAAGAGCGTTACCTCCCAGTGCATTTTAAAGCTCAACCCGGAGCCGCCGGGATTTTTTGAGGGCGGTTCGATCAAGTATAAGGGCGAGGAGATCATCACCAAGACAGACCGCGAGATGCGGAAAATCCGCGGTGTGGAGATTGGATTTATCTTTCAGGATCCGATGACCTCGTTAAACCCGACCATGACGGTTGGAAAACAGATCGAGGAGGTTTTTGTCGGACGGAAGGGGATGACCCGGGCAGAAGTCAGGGAACGGGCGCTGGAGATCCTGCGTCTGGTCGGCATTAATGAGCCGGAGCGTCGTTATAAACAGTATCCGCATGAGTTGTCCGGCGGTATGAAGCAGCGTGTCATGATCGCGATCGCGCTGGTCGGCAAGCCGAGCATCATCATCGCGGATGAGCCGACGACCTCGCTGGACGTAACGATCGAGGCACAGATCCTGGATCTTCTGAAGGAACTGCGCGATAAGATAAACACCTCGATTATCCTGATTACCCACGATCTCGGAGTTATCGCCAAGATGTGTGACCGCGTGCTTGTTATGTATGGCGGCAAGGTGGCTGAAAAAGGAACGGTTGATGAGATCTTCTATGAGACGGCACATCCGTACACGGCAGGTCTTATCAAATCAATCGCTACGCTGGATACCTCCAAGAATCAGAAGCTGGTGCCCATCGACGGAACACCGCCGGATCTGTTCGCACCGCCGAAAGGATGCCCGTTTGCAGCGCGCTGTGAGTTTGCGATGAAGGTCTGTTATGAAGAACAGCCGGAATTTCACAGGCTTTCAGACGAACATACCTGTGCGTGCTGGCTGCAGCATGAATATGCGCCGAAGGTGGATATCATGAAAGGGCTGACTGAGGCGCAGAAACAGGAAGAAGAGGAAAATGTTGCGGCTCTGCCGGAAGAGAAACGGAGGGGACACCATGGCAAAACAAATTGATAGGAGCACACCCCTGTTCCAGGTCACGGATCTCTGCCAGTATTTCAACGTCGGCAGGGGAAAAGTGCTGAAAGCAGTTGATCACGTGCATTTTACGATTTATAAAGGGGAAACGTTGGGACTGGTAGGTGAGAGCGGATGTGGCAAGTCCACGACGGGACGGTGCCTGGTAAAGCTCTATGAGCCGGCAGCAGGCACGATCACCTATAAAGGAAAAGATATTTTTAAATACACCCGTGAAGAGGAAAAAGCATTCCGCAAGAATGTGCAGATGATCTTCCAGAATCCGCATTCTTCCCTGAACCCGCGTATGACGGTCAAGGATATCATCGGTTCCGGCATGAAACTGCATGGACTGGCGACGGACAAGGATGTGGATCAGAAGGTAGAGGCGATCCTGAAGCGCGTCGGTCTGAACCGCGACCATATGTCCCGTTTCCCGCATGAGTTCTCCGGCGGTCAGAAGCAGAGAATTGGTATTGCCAGGGCATTAGCGGTCGAACCGGAGTTTGTGATCTGCGACGAGCCGATCTCCGCACTGGATGTTTCAATCCAGGCGCAGGTATTAAATATGTTAAAGGAACTGCAGGAAGAAATGGGACTGACCTATCTCTTCATTGCGCATGACTTGAGCGTCGTCAAGTACATTTCCGACCGTGTCATCGTTATGTATCTGGGAACGATGGTTGAATTTGCCGATTCCGAAGAGCTGTATGCACATCCGCTGCATCCGTACACGCAGGTGCTTCTGTCCTCGATTCCGGTTGCGGATCCGAGACTGGTGCGTGAGAAGAAGCGTATCATGGTTAAGGGCGAGATTCCAAGCCCGATCAACCCGAAGGACTGCTGCCGTTTTGCCGAGAGATGTCCGTATGCGACGGAGGAGTGCAGGGCGAAGCTGCCGGAACTCCGGGAAGTGACGCCGGGGCATTTTGTGGCTTGTCATATGGTAAAGTAAATTAAATAGATTCGTGAAGGCGTCGAAGCTGACGGGGACAGGACAGCCTGGCTTCTCAGACTTATCATTGTTCGCTTGCTTTCGCTACAGATGCTCGCCTGATGCGGACTTACATCCGCCTCATTCGGACATCTGTACTCAAAATGCGTACAATTTGATAAGCTGAAAGCCAGACCGCCCTGTCCTCGTCAGCTTCTTAGTTTTTTGGCTAATTGAGGGAGTAATTGTAGACATTGATCGCCGACTGGTGTAAAATATTAGTTAGAATTTTTTTGAAATTATGGCTGAATTTGGAAAATTTTAACGATATATAACAGAAAGGTGGATTTTCTATGCAGTACGATTTTGACACACCGATCGATCGGACCCATACTTGGTCGATCAAGCATGATTTTAAGAAAGAAAATGGGAAAGCGGATGATATTCTGCCGCTCTGGGTGGCGGATATGGATTTCCGATCGCCGGACAGCGTGGTTGAAGCGCTGAAAAAGGCAGTGGATCACGGGATTTTCGGTTACAGCCGGGCAGATGAGTCGTATTTTGATGCGGTGGCAGCGTGGTATCAGAAACGCCATCATCTGACTCTGCAGCCGGAGTGGATGACCTGCACGCCAGGTATCGTGTTTGCACTCTCGATCGCAGTGCGGGCTTTTACCCAGGAGGGCGATGCGGTGTTGATCCAGCCGCCGGTCTACCATCCATTCAGCCGGGCGATCCTCCGCAATAAGCGGACGCTGGTGGAGAATCCGCTGGTTTTAAAAGATGGACATTATGAGATGGATCTGGAAGATCTGGAGCAGAAGGTGCTGGATGAGCATGTCAAACTGATGATTTTATGCAATCCGCACAATCCGGTTGGCCGTGTCTGGACGAGGGAAGAGCTGACCGCACTGGCGGACATCTGCCTGCGCCACCATGTATACGTGATCAGCGACGAGATCCATGGCGATTTTGTATGGCAGGGGCATGAGCAGACTCCGTATGCGTCGATTTCAGAGGAAGCATGCCTTCATTCGATGATGTGTACAGCGCCGAGCAAGACCTTCAATCTGGCTGGCATGGCGACATCAAACCTCTTTATCCCGGATCCGGAGATGCGGCGTAAATTCCGGTCGGAGCTGCTGGATGTTGGCCAAGAAAATATGAACCGTCTGGGATTGTTCGCCTGCCGTGCAGCGTATGAAGGAGGCGGGGAATGGCTGGATCAGCTTATCGGCTATCTGGCTGGCAATCTGGCACTGGTGCGCGATTTCTGTAAAAACCGTGTGCCACAGATTCAGCTGGTAGAACCGGAGGGAACGTATCTGGCGTGGCTGGATTGCCGTGAACTGGGGATGACGGATGATGAATTGATGGCATTCTTCTCGAATGAAGCGAAGGTATGGCTGGATCCGGGCACGCATTCGGGTGAACAGGGATCTGGATTTATGCGCTTTAATCTGGGCAGTTCGCGCAGTGTGATTGCACAGGCGCTCGATCAGATCGAGGCGGCATGGAAAAAACGGAACGCATAATGAATAATAGCAGAACCGTAAAAATAAAACGTTCGGAGGGATTGCATGGAATTTGAAGAAGTGGAGAATATTGGACAGCGGATCAAGGAGATTCGCAAGAGTAAATCTATCACGATCCAGAAGCTGTCCCAGTTTACCGATCTGTCAGTGGGATATCTGAGCAATCTGGAGCGGAACCAGGCAAGCCCGACGCTGAACAATCTGCAGCGCATCTGCGTGGCGCTTGGTATTTCGATCCGGGATCTGCTCAGTCCTTCCGGCGAGGAGAGAACCCTGATTCGCCAGGAGGAGCAGCAGTTATATGAATATGATGAGTACAAGCTTCAAATCCGCCGTCTGGATTTTGGAAAGAAACGCGGTATTTATGAGTTTTCAACCTATGATCCAGAGACAAAAGATACACCGCCGTCCTGGGGGCTGCATCCATACGCGGAGGTCGGAGTCATTCTGGAAGGCAAGATGGAGGTCAATCTGGATGGAACGGTTTATCTCTTAGGACCGGGCGATTCGATCTATATCAAGCCGAATCTCTATCACACGATGCGGAATGCAGGCGATACTCCCTGCCGCTCCTTCTGGCATCTGCAGATTATGGATGATTCTGTATAATTGACGGGATGAATTGATCTTGAAATTTGGACAATTCACTCGTATAATAAAGGCTGTACGTTGGGCTATACAGAATATTGCAAAAGTCCATGGCCGTAGACAAATTTGCGTGGATTTTTGTCTGGTAACTGTGAAACTGCAGAAACAGCTGCCAGAGAAGTACATCGGGAAAAGGGAGGATAGAGCTGCATGGCCAAAAACAAGAAAATTGTACGCTACAGAAAGCCATTGAATATCAATGTAGGCATGATCATTTTTGCCATGATTTTCGTCTATCTTTCTTTCAGTGTCTATACATATCTCAGGCGGGATCACGTCCAGTTTTATGAGGTCGTCGAGGGAAGTATTGTAAATAATAAAGAATACAACGGAATCCTGTTTCGGGATGAGACAGTGGAAAATGCACCGCAGACCGGGTACGTCAACTATTATGTGCGCGAGGGAAAGCGGGCAGGCGCTGGGGCGCGCGTCTATTCGCTAGATGAGACCGGCGAGCTGGGGAAATTTTTGGAAGAAAATCAGTCCTCTGGGGTGTCCCTGTCAGCAGAAAATCTGGCTGATTTGAAGAAACAACTCAGTTCGTTCTGTTTATCCTACAACGATCAGCACTTTGAAAGCGTTTACGACGCCAAATATTCTTTGCAGGCTTCGGTTGCAGAGTATATGAATTTCAATGCGCTGGGCGATATGGATGCACAGCTTCAGGCACAGGGTATCAATTACAAACAGATATCGGCGCCCCAGCCGGGTATTATTTCCTATATGACGGATTCTTTTGAGGGGGTCGCGCCGGAGGAGGTGACGGCGGATTCGTTTGACCGGAGTCAATATACGCGGCAGGTGGGACGAGCTGGGGAACTGATCGAGGCGGGCACGCCGGTGTACAAGATCATCACATCGGAGAACTGGAGTATCGTGTTTCAGATGGATGACAAGGATAAAGAGCAGTTTGCCGATCAAGATACACTGACGATCGAGCCGTTGGGAAGTGATATGAAATTCCGGGGAAATTATTCAATGTTTACCGGTTCCGATGGCAATCTGTATGGACGCCTGGATCTGGACCGTTACATGATCCAGTTTGAATCCGAGCGTTTTATGACCTTCGAGATCTCCAGCGAGGAAACGCAGGGACTTAAAATTCCGGTATCATCGGTGATGGAGAAGGAATTTTATACCATTCCAGTTGACTATATGACAACGGGCGGCAACGCTACTAAAGATGAGGCTGGCTTCAATAAAGAAGTTTACGGCGAAGGCGGAAAGGCGTCGATTGAATTTGTCACGCCGGAGATTTACAGCTCAACCGATGAGTATTATTATGTCGAGAAGAGCGACGATGGGCTGTTAAAGAGCGGCGATTATCTGGTAAAGCCGGATTCAAACGAGCGCTTCCAGGTAGGACCGACGGCAAAGCTGACAGGTGCTTACAATATTAATAAGGGATACGCGGTGTTCAAGCAGGTGAAAGAACTTGCAAATAGCGGTGAATATTACATTGTAGAAAAAGGAACCAAATATGGATTATCGGTTTATGACCATATCGTGTTGGATGCCAGCACCGTATCGGATGGCCAGATCGTATATCAGTAATGATATTTCCAAAATATAGAGATAAGGAAGGTGTATCACATATGGTTCAGGAACAGTTAGAAGAAATACGTCAGAATATACGGAACGCCTGCGAGCGGAGCGGACGGAAGGTGGAGGATGTCACGCTGATCGCGGTCAGTAAGACAAAGCCGGTGCCGATGCTTCAAGAGGCATATGATGCCGGCGCCAGAGATTTCGGCGAAAACAAGGTGCAGGAGATTCTGGAGAAGGAACCGCAGCTGCCGTCTGATATCCGTTGGCATATGATTGGACATTTACAGAAAAATAAAGTCCGTCAGGTAATTGACAAGGCAGTTCTGATTCACTCCGTCGATACGGTGGGACTGGCAGAGCAGATCGAAAAAGAAGCGGTCAAACGTGATCTGGACGTTTCTATTCTTCTGGAGGTCAATGTCGCCGGAGAAGAGTCCAAATTTGGTTTTGCCCCGGAAGAAGTCGAGGAAGCGGCACGCGAAATTGCAAAGTACCCGCATGTCCATATACAGGGACTTATGACGATTGCACCATTTGTAGAGAATTCGGAAGAAAATCGTGGTGTTTTTAAAAAATTATATGAATTATATGTTGACATGAAACGGAAAAACATTGATAATGTTACTATGAATGTCCTTTCGATGGGAATGACCGGAGACTATCAGACAGCGATTGAAGAAGGTGCAACTATGGTAAGAGTCGGTACGGGCATTTTTGGAACCAGGGCAAAGATAGGAGAGAAATAGGGTTATGAGTATTCTGAACAAATTAATGGATACAATGCGTCTCACAGAGAATGATGACGATTACTTCGATGAGGAAGATTACGAAGAAGAAAAACCGGTGATTAAGAAGCGTTCTTTCGGCAAGAGGGACGAAGAGATGGATGATTACCGCCACGAGGAGGAATCTAAGCCGCGTTTTCTGCCACGTTCCTCTAACAATAAGGTAGTGCAGATGCGCCGCAGCATGGAAGTATCTCTGATCAAACCTACTTCCATGGAGGATACGAGAGAGATTTGCGATTACCTGCTGGCTGGAAAAGCTGTTGTTTTAAATATGGAAGGAATCCACATGGAGGTTGCACAGCGTATCATTGATTTTACCTGTGGCGCGACCTATTCGATGGATGGAAATCTCCAGAAGATTTCCAATTACATTTTTATTGCGACACCGTCATCGGTTGAGCTGTCCGGCGACTTTCCCGAACTCTTAGCAGACGGTTCCATGAATGTTTCCGGGATGAATCTCCACTTCTGATACTGATATACTCCCAGGTTCGCTATATATCTGAACCTGGGAGTATTTATTATACAATCGGAAATTTGTGTGATTTCTGATTGTATACAGGCTCTCTGAGCAGGAGCACACTTTATATAAGCACTTTCGAACAGGAGTAGAAACACGCGATGCTGCAGGAAAAAGAAGAACAGCTTTTAAAAAAGAGAATGATAGAACTGGCCGGACTCTGTTATCAGCGCGATATACAGACAAGTACCGGCTTTTTGTCGTTAAATGAACAGACGATCTTTCACTCGATCGAGAAGACGCTGCCGCCGGTGCGGACTTGCCTGACGGGTGGCTTTGAGGGCGCAGAGCGCAAACTTCTTTGTTTTCTGGCTTCGTATGACGATGAGGAGTTTGGACTTCCGATTGCCGTGTTGGAGGTCATTCCGGCAAACCTGCGTTACAGTGAGGCGCTGACGCACCGGGATTATCTCGGGGCGCTCATGAACCTGGGGATTGAGCGCAGCTGCATCGGGGATATTCTGATGAAGGAAAATGGCTGCTGCGTCTTCTGCCAGGAAAAGATGGCGGATTATCTCTGCCAGGAACTCACGATGGTGCGCCACACCTCTGTGATCTGCCGCAAGGCGGACGCGACGGAGCCGATCACACCGAAGATGGAGCGCGTGAGTGGAAGCGTTGCATCACCGCGTCTTGACAGTGTGATCGCGATGGTATTTTCATCCTCCCGCACGAAGATACTGCCGCTCATTGAGGGTGAAAAGGTGTTTATTGACGGGAAACAGGTGACTTCCCCGGCGGTGCAGCTTAAAGAGGGTGAGATTGTATCTGTGCGCGGCATGGGAAAATTCCGCTTTGCCGGGAGCGGGGGATTGTCGAAAAAGGGACGTCTGTATGTTTATGCGGATAAATATGTGTAAAAAAGAAAGGACTGAAAACAAATGACAGCTGTAAAGAATGAGAAAATGAATCGCGTAACCGTTCACCTGGACGAGAAGCCGATCTATGATATTGTGATGACCGAAGATTTTTCGGCACTTCCGGGTGAAATCGAAAAACTCTCCATTTCAAACCGCCGTCTCTGCATCGTGACGGATTCGAACGTAGAAAAATTATATCTGAATGAGGTAAAAGAACTTCTGGCGCCGTGCTGCAAGACGGTAATTTCGTTTGTATTTCCGGCGGGCGAGGAGCACAAAAACCTCGACACCGTCCGGGATTTATATGAGACCTTGATTTTGAACCATTTTGACCGCAACGATATGCTGGCAGCACTCGGCGGCGGAGTTGTGGGCGATCTCTGCGGATTCGCGGCGGCGACTTATCTGCGCGGCGTTGCCTTCATGCAGATTCCGACGACGCTTCTTTCCCAGGTGGACAGCAGCATTGGCGGCAAGACGGGCGTTGATTTTGACGCGTACAAAAATATGGTTGGCGCGTTTCATATGCCGAAGCTGGTATTTACCAATATCAATACGCTTCAGACGCTTCCGGACAACCAGTTTTCCGCCGGTATGGGCGAGGTTATCAAACATGGTCTGATCAAGGATGCGGCATATTATGAGTGGCTGCTTGAAAATGCGGCAGATATCTGGGCGAGAAAGCCGGAGGCACTCCGCAAGACAGTGACCTGGAGCAATGAGATCAAGCGTGCTGTGGTAGAGAAGGATCCGACCGAAAAAGGCGACCGTATGCTCTTAAACTTTGGTCATACGCTGGGACACGCGATCGAGAAGCTGAAAAACTTTGAACTTCTGCACGGTGAATGCGTGGCACTCGGCGCGCTGGCAGCGATGAAGCTGTCGGAAAACCGCGGCATGATCAAACCGGAGGAAACAAACCGCTTCAAAGAAGCACTGGGAGAATTCCATATCGGTACGCAGGTATCCGGGCTTGAGAAAGATGCGATTGTGGCAGCGTCCAAGAACGACAAGAAGATGGATTCTGGCATCATCAAATTTATTCTCATTCATTCCATCGGCGACGCCTACGTGGATCGCACAGTAACCGAGGACGAGATGAAACAGGCACTCGATCAGGTGCTGGTATAATAGCAGGAAAGGAATCAGGTGCATGAACACGAAATTACGACAGTTCTTTATCTTTTTTATCGGGCTGGGAGTCAGCATCGGACTGGATCAGTTTACAAAACATCTGGCAGTTGTCCATCTGAAAGGGCAGAAGCCATTTGTGCTCATTAAAGGTGTGTTTGAATTTTATTATTCTGAAAACCGTGGCGCTGCTTTTGGAATGCTGCAGGGACGGCAGGGATTCTTCTTCCTGATTGCAGCGGCAGTCATTCTGGCGGTGTTGTGGGCGGTTTACCGGATGCCGGCAGGGAGACGGTATCTGCCGCTGATGTGCAGCTTGTTTCTGCTCGTATCAGGCGCAGTTGGCAATATGATCGACCGTCTGACGCAGAAATATGTGGTGGATTTCCTGTATTTTAAGCTGATTGATTTCCCGATTTTTAATGTGGCAGACTGCTATGTGGTGATCGCGACGTTCTCGCTGATCCTTCTGTTTTTCTTCTTCTATTCGGATGAGGAACTGGAATTCCTTTCTTTTAAAGGTGCGAAAAAGGAGTCGGGACGATGATGCAGGAATATCTGGTTCCAGAAGAGGCGGCTGGAACCCGCATCGATAAATTTCTGGCGGACGCCTGCCCGGATCTGTCCCGTTCCTTTTTGCAGAAACTTCTGAAAGAGAGCAGCGTTACAGCAGACGGAAAAGCGGTTAAAAGCAGTTTCAAGGTAAATGGTGGGGAAACTATCGCCTTTGAAGTTCCAAAACCGGAGGAGGCGGCGATCGAGGCGGAAAATATCCCGTTGGACATTTTGTATGAAGATTCGGATATAATTTTAGTCAATAAGCCGAAGGGGATGGTTGTCCATCCGGCAGCAGGGCATTATACGGGGACTCTGGTCAATGCGCTGATGTACCATTGCAAGGATCAGCTCTCCGGCATCAACGGAGTCATGCGCCCTGGGATCGTCCATCGGATCGATATGAACACAACCGGCGTGCTGGTGGTGTGCAAGAATGATTTCGCCCACAATTCTCTCGCAGAACAGCTCAAGGTGCATTCGATCACCCGCGTGTATTATGCCATCGTATTTGGCAATCTGCGCGAGGATGAGGGCACTGTCCATGCACCGATCGGGCGTCATCCGACGGATCGCAAGAAAATGAGCATCCACTCCAAACAGGGGCGCGATGCGATCACGCATTACCGCGTACTGGAACGCTTCGGGGCGTATACATTTATCGAATGCCGCCTGGAGACGGGACGCACACACCAGATCCGCGTCCATATGGCAAGCATCGGTCATCCGCTTCTGGGCGATGAGGTGTACGGTCCGGCGCGGCAGCCATTTTCACTGGAAGGGCAGACCCTGCATGCGGGAGTCTTAGGCTTTATCCATCCGCGGACCGGGGAGTATGTGGAGTTTTCTGCGCCGCTGCCAGCGTATTTTGAAGAACTGCTGGAGAAGCTGCGGAAAAAAGCTGGAAAGTAAAAGTGACATGAATAGTAAGATCGTTCCGATTCGTATACACATTCTTTTCAGATAGTTTATTTCTGTGTCGCTAAGAAATACCTTTTATTCCGAAAAAATGATGACTTTTCAGATAGCTTGTGTTATAATAAAGGCAGAACTTGAAAGGAGTTGAGGGAGACATGAAAAAAAATTTAGTAATTACAATCGGTCGCGAATGCGGCAGCTCCGGAAGAGCGATTGGACGAAAACTGGCGGAATCATTGGGAATCAAGTGCTATGATAAAGAGCTTCTTGCACTGGCAGCGAAGAACAGCGGTCTCTGTGAAGAGCTTTTTAAGACGCATGATGAGAAACCAACCAACAGCTTCTTATATTCACTGGTAATGGACACCTATTCGATGGGTTATAATACATCGGCTTATATGGATATGCCGATCAACCACAAGATTTTCCTGGCACAGTTTGACACGATCAAGAAACTGGCAGATGAAGAATCCTGTGTCATTGTAGGACGGTGTGCGGACTATGCGCTGGCAGATTATCCGAACGTAGTGTCTGTTTTCATCTGTGCAGATGAGGAAGTGAAGATTCAGGAATTGATGAAACGTCACAATATTACCCGCGATAAGGCAAAAGATGTGATGATCAAGACCGATAAGCAGCGTTCTGGTTATTATAACTATTATTCCAGCAAACGCTGGGGCAGCTCCAAGAGCTATAACCTCTGCATCAACAGCAGTGTCGTAGGCATCGACGGTGCCGTAGAAATTATTAAGGAATTCGCCAAAAAGAAACAAGAATTTCTTAAGATAAACGAGAACGCATAAAAGTATAATTAAAACCGGTGTGTTTGAATTTCTGGTGAAGAATCAGAAAGGACGCATCGGTTTTTTGCGCCTGGATGTTTTGAAGATGAGATTGCGTTGGGGTATAAAAACAAAATAGTTACTTAAGATTTTGAATGTAGATACATGAAGAAAATGATGATGAAAGAAAGACATTCTTATATAATCCGAACGGCGCTCATGGCGGCATCGGGTATTTTATTGTGCGGGATTGCCGAAGCAGTGCGCCCGGAGGTGGATTTATCAGTCGATGTGCCTGCTGATAAAGTTGTGATTGCAGATGGAATTTTAGACCAGGAGACACAAAATGATACAGACGAATCCTTCTGCGACCGTCTGATGAAGAAAATGGTACACCCGATTCACATGGCATCCCGATTTTTAAATGGTCTGGGGGCAGACTCAGAAGAATATGTTCCGTCGGAAACGGAGTATAACCTGATGGCGCTCCGGACGGAAGAGAGCGCTGTTGATCTGTCTGATCCATTGGCGGCATTTGAGTCTCTTCCATGGTATAAACTTGCAAAACGATTCCGGAGTATGGGGACAGAAGATACCTGGGGCGCGAAGATGTACGAAGCGCTTGGAACGCGGGATGCACAGTGGATATCGGAGATCTACGGGTGGATCCAGACGACACCGCTTACGGCTTCCCAGAAAATGGGGCTGCCAGCTGCACAGGTACTCGGCAGCTATGATCCCTCCAATCCAGAGCATAACGCGCAGGACCCGGCGAGCTGGGTAGTTCCAACTTGGAAAAATATCCGTTTCCAGATATGCGACGGAGACGGAAAGCCGACGTCCCTGGCATCCAATGCGACCGATATTTTGTCTATGGCAAATGTATATACATACAGCCTTGACTGGAAAAATACAGACCTGTTCAATACCTATATCAATCAGCTCTGGACCAGTTCCCACCAGTACCACGTGAGCATTAGCAATGTGTATTACTGTGAGGGCTGTACAGAACTGCCGGACGAGCCGGTAACAGAGGAAACAGCAGATGACGATGTGGAGAGCGGCAGTGCAGCAGGAGAGGCATCCTCGGAGGCTTTAGATGCCCAGGGCGCAGGAGACAGTCAGACAGCGGCAGAAGAGCCGTTAACGGAGAGCGAGGCGGCATCCACAGCAAATAATTATGTCAAACCGGCACAGGGACCGGGGGCTTCCACACAGGAGCAGGCAGCCGAATCAAAAGCGGTTGCGTCCCCGTCAGAGGCGACGTTCAGTGCGGAGAGCGCTGCGGCAGTTACATTAAATGAAAACGGAAAATATTGCCCGGGACACGTTGATCTGACTATTACCGTTAAGACAACCGGTCTGAAAGAGAAGCATAATCTGTTTGCACTCGATGGAACGGGAAATCAGGCTGTCGGGAACTGGCAGGGTTGGACGGAAGAAAAACAGACAGCCGCCCAGACACTCGCTGCTCAGGATTGGCAGGGAATGTACGGGCTTGCCAGTTCAGAGTTTGCACTCGGGAATCCGCTGACACCGGCAGAAATTGCGTCTTACCTGGATTTACTTCCAGAGGATTTATCACCGGAGCGGCGTGCCGTTATCACATGCGCGCTCAATTCCGTTGGCAAGATTCCATATTATTATGGAGGAAAACCGAGTACAGCAGGACTTTCCGGCAATCATTTTGCCAGCGTGACAAGCCCGGATTACAAGGGACGGATTTTGTCAGGGCTTGACTGTTCTGGATGGGTCAACTGGGTATACTGGACCGCGCTTGGCAATAGAATGGGTGCCGCCAGCACCTACGAGATTGTGCGGACAGGACGGGCGATCAACAGCGCAGAGCTTCAGCCGGGCGACTTGCTTGTCCAGCTTGGCGGTGATTCGCACGTTGTAATGTTTTTAGGCTGGAACGCAGACAGAACCATACTGGGCGTACATGAATCCGGCAGTGCACGCAATGTAACGGTCGGAAAGGTCCATGCGGTCTGGCCGTATTACCGGGCGTTTTTGGATTAAGAAGTGAATAAAGAATAAAATGAATATGAATTAGTCATAAGGGATTTTGAGCTGGATGGATGTTGCCTTTGTTTTTTGCTGGAGTGTTTGCTGGCAAATGGCAAAGGCGGCATCCATCCATTTTGTGTTTAGGTTTGTTTTTATGCTGAAATACGATATTGAATAATTCGTAAAAAGATTTATTTACAAATAAAGGGAAACATGGTATGATAGGGAGATGGACATAACTATTCGTGAAAGCCTACTTTATCGAATAGTTCGAAATGCAAATATGCGTATGCACTTAATCTATTTGCTAAACTATTCATTCGTTATATTTGAAAGGATGTTCTCATGAAACTTCAACGTCTTCTAAGTTTAACTCGCCAGGCGGTTGATGACTATCGTCTGATTCAATCCGGCGATAAAATAGCTATCGGTATTTCTGGCGGTAAAGACAGCCTGACACTTTTATATGCTTTACAGGGGCTTCGCCGGTTTTACCCGGAACCATTTGAACTTTGTGCTATTACAGTTGATCTGGGCTTTCAGGCACTTTCTCCGGAGGTTTCGAACCGGTTGTCGCCGACGCTTTCATCGGATGCGGCTGCATTTGATTTAAAACCGATTCAGGAGCTTTGTGATGAATTAAACGTGCCCTACACGGTCGTTCCGACGGAAATCGGCAAGATTCTCTTTGAAACCCGTCAGGAATCCAATCCATGTGCGCTCTGTGCCAAGATGCGAAAAGGCGCTTTAAATGAAGCGGCTCTGAAACTTGGCTGTAATAAAATCGCCTATGCACATCACCGTGACGATCTGATCGAAACCATGCTTTTATCCTTGATTTATGAGGGGCGTTTCTATTCTTTCTCGCCGAAAACCCATTTGGACAAAACGGGATTGACGCTGATCCGCCCGCTGATGTATGTCCAGGAAGCCGATGTGATCGGATTTAAAAACAAATATCATCTTCCTGTCTGTAAAAATCCATGTCCTGTAGATGGAAAAACAAAACGCGAGTATGTGAAACAATTAACAAGAAAACTCAACCATGATTCACCGGGGGTAAAGGATCGCTTTTTCCATGCGATTATTGATGGAAACAATCCCGGATGGCCGGAACGGACCGATCGACACCTGAAAAATTTGATACATTCGGACCTTTCATCATCACCAAAGGAGGAATTGTGATATGGCTGCACTCTCCTACCACGAACAGGAAGACATCGAAAATACAAAACGAATCCGAGGCATTCTGAAAGAGCTGCCACCGTTCTGTACCGATTTCTTCCGCGGCATTGAACCTCGTACATCAGCGCGCACCCGGCTTGCGTATGCCTATGATTTAAAGACATTTTTTGATTTCCTGAAACAAGTAAATCCAGAGCTTAAATCAAAGAAGCTGCGCGATTTGCCGCTCTCTCTTCTGGATGAAATCAAATTGATGGATCTGGAAGAATATATGGAGTATCTGAAATGTTATTCGACCGAAAAACGTGAGGATCTGATAAATACAGAGCGTGGTATCATGCGGAAAGTCTCGACGGTTAAGAGCTTTTACAACTACTTTTACCGGACCGAGCGGATTCAGAATAACCCCGCTTCTCTTCTGCAGCTTCCCAAGATTCATGAAAAAGAAATTATACGCCTCGATGTTGACGAGGTGGCGCGTTTCCTGGATGAGGTTGAGGATGGTGAATGTCTGACCGAAAAACAGAAAGCCTACCATGCAAAGACCAAGCTGCGAGATCTGGCGATGATGACGCTTCTGCTTGGTACGGGGCTTCGTGTATCAGAATGTGTCGGACTGAATATCAACGATGTTGATTTCCGAAACGGTGGTCTTAGGATTCATCGAAAAGGCGGAAAGGAAGTCATCGTATATTTTGGTGCCGAGGTAGAATATGCGCTTCAGGACTATCTCAGCGAGCGTGAACATATTGTCCCAGAGGAAGGCAGCGAAGAAGCACTCTTCCTCTCCATGCAGCGTAAGCGCATTAACGTACGCAGCGTGGAAAAAATGGTCAAAAAATACGCACAGCTCGTCACACCGCTAAAAAAGATCACGCCACATAAGCTCCGCAGCACCTACGGCACGAATCTGTACCGTGAAACCGGCGATATTTACCTCGTCGCGGATGTTTTGGGACACAGTGATGTCAATACGACGAAGAAGCATTATGCGGCGCTGGAGGATGAACGGCGGCGAAGCGCAAGGAATAAGGTGCAGCTGAGAGAAATAGAGTAAAGGGCAAAAAGGCAAAAAGTAAAAAAAATTTTTAGGTAAAAAAGGCTAATTTCGTACTTTATTTCCGTGTAAAGTGAAAATAGTATTTTGCTAAAATAAAGTTCAAAATTCATATTTGCCAAGAAAACCGATGACCTCGACTGCTTATAGTCTATGCCATCGGTTTTCCTAGTTCAAGCACTCTCACTCTGCTTCATCTGTGTCTCAATAACTTCGTCTAAGTTGGCTGCTGTAGTTTGTTCACTCATAGCCTTCTGCCTCTAATAATAAACACTGCAAAGGTTTAAAATATCCTGCAACAGATCATACTCCATCTTTGCCTTATCATTCATTTGATAATTTATCAGAGCCTTTTGCGAGTACATCGCATCTACGCTTTGCGTTTTCGTTGAAAATTCCATCAAAGTATCCGGGCCAATGCCCAAACTGGTAAAAATTTTATTCAAATGCTTATCGAATGAGCTTTTACTATCTATCTCGCCATTTAAAATTTTATCTAAAGTAGGTCGAGAAATTTCTGCCTTTTTGCAGAACGATACCTTAGAGAATCCATTGCCACTGATGTAGTCCTTTAATTTTATTCCTGTCAGTTTTCTCATTTCAAAAAGTTCATCAAAACGCACTCTCTATCTCTCCCAGTAACAAATTGTCAATAGTTTTTTAATCACTTTTCTTAAAAAGGCAAAAAATAGAACGTATAGTAAACGCTATGGTGCGTTGACAACGTATAGATTATTTCCATACGCTCTATCTCTCATTTCGTAAACGTTCCATAGCAAGTACCTTGCCAGCCCAAAGTGCTGCAACATGGTTTTGCAAGCAATAATCCGCAACGTTCGCTCCTCCAGTAT
>ERZ856578.354-NODE-354-length-94403-cov-14.779965_pt1 | contig 94403 bp, 85 predicted proteins | sample MGYA00514384_ERZ856578 | MGnify/ENA primary metagenome ERZ856578 (study PRJEB29103, sample SAMN06111958) | human gut metagenome | biome: human gut; feature: ankylosing spondylitis patient; material: healthy_person | host: Homo sapiens | place: China:Hangzhou... | reverse complement strand
TGAGTCCTGATCAGGCCAATATGCTAAGAAAAGAGTATTGGCGTCGCTACGGTGTGACTTATTACGGACTTTGGCTTCATCACGGCGTTGATCCTCATCACTTCCTGACAGAAACACACAAAGTGGATGTTTCCAGTATTCATACTCAAAGTTGTATGAAAGAGGCTATTTTTGATCTTCCTGGGGAAAAGGTCCTTTTTACCAACGCACCCAATGTTTTTGCTGATCAAGTCCTTGCAAAACTTCATCTTCAAAATTGTTTTACAAAGCAATATCGAGCTGAGGATATGAAAGTATTCGGTCAATGGCGCCCTAAACCCTCAGCGCAAATGTTTAGAAAGATTGTGGCCGAGCATCACTTCCAGGCTCACCAGTGCTGTCTGATTGATGACAATCTTTTTAACTTAAAAGTCGCCAAAAGCGTAGGGCTTCAAACTGTCCTTTGCAAAGGATGGCATCATCACAAATTCAATGTTATTCGTCAAAGCTTATACGTTGATGCTTTTATATCGCATATAAAGGATATTCAAAAAATTTTGCTTGAGAAAAAACAAGCTAGAGTCAAACGACATCGTCCTCAATTTTTGAATCCCTATAATTAGTCCTTCTCTATGAAATTGAATATTTGAGGTTATTTTGTTTATTTTTCGTTGGATTGCCAAAATATTCCGAGCGATTGGAACTGCTTTGAGTTATTTCAATAAGGCGCTTTTATACGCTTTGGAGATCATTATTGTCGTTGCAGTCATTATTTCTGTCTTTTCAATGACAAAGTCTCCTCAAGTGCAGCCAAATTCGATCTTGGTGCTGGATCTAGAAGGAACCATCAAGGAGTTACCTTCTGCAGACATGGGTTTATCTCCCGTTTTAGCGAATGCTCCAAGTAATGTTTCATTACACGAGTTGCTTGCAACGCTCGATAAAGCCTCCAAGGATCCTATGATTGATGGTGTGCTGCTCAAACTCGACAAGCTTCAGCGAGTCGGCATGGCCTCAATAGAGGAAATAGGTAAAGCGCTTGAGCGCTATAAAACCAGCGGGAAACCCATTTGGGCATGGGGAACAAATTTTTCGCAAAGTCAATATGCCTTAGCTTCTCACGCAAATGAGATATACATGCACCCCATGGGAGAAGTGTTGGTAAAAGGCCTTGCTTCCAACAGACTTTATTACGGAGAACTATTGAATACCCTAGGCATTAAAGTCCATGTTTTTAAAGCAGGCGCCTACAAGAGCTTTCCGGAAAGTTTTGTCTCCAGCAAGCCTTCAAAGGAATGGATAGAAAGCGAACGCTTTTGGTTAACAGATGCTTGGGAAACCTTATCGCATCAAATTGAGAGTTCCAGGGGACTAATGCCCGGTTTTATTGATCAGTACATCAGTTCATTGGACAGCAGAGTCGTCGAGGCTGGAGGCGACCTTGCCCGCACGGCTCTTCAGGCCAATCTTATTGACGGTACGCTGACCTATGATCAGATGCAAAAGACTATTGCAAGCAAACTAAATCGCGCCGAAAACAAAAATCTTCACTTTGTCTCCTACACTGAATACAAAGACAATCTCAACACGCAGCACGGCGAGATAGCAGTCATCATTGCTGAAGGCGAAATTCAGGAGGGTCAATCCCAATCCGGTATCACCGGAGCTGAAACTCTGGTTTCTCTCATAGATCAGGCAAGAGAAAACCCTTCAGTCAAAGCCCTTGTGCTCAGAGTGAATTCTCCTGGCGGCTCTGCTGTAGCTAGTGAGTTAATCAGGCATGCTATCGAAACAACAAAAAGCGAAAAACCTGTCATTGTCAGTATGGGAGATCTGGCTGCCTCTGGAGGTTTTTGGATCAGTATGGGGGCGTCAAAAGTACTAGCAGCCTCTTCTACTATCACTGGTTCAATCGGCGTGTTCGGCCTTGCTCCCACTTTTGAAAACACGCTGAAATTAGCCAAAATCGGGCAAGGTACTGTTGCAACAACATGGTTGGCTAATGCTGAACGACTAACTCAACCGATGGATCCTCGACTGGAGACTATCTTCACTCAATCAGTTGCCAAAACTTATGCAAATTTTGTGAACATTGTTGCACAATCTCGAAAGCTCACACCCGCTTATGTTCAGACTGTCGCACAAGGACGCGTTTGGACTGGCTCTCAGGCAGCAAATCGAAAGCTTGTAGATGAAATCGGAGATTTTCAGGACGCAATAAAACTAGCTCGATCCTTAGCGCATTTGGATAACAACGCTGACTTTGTCTACCTTATTGAACCAAATGCAGACCTCGGTTCAATACTCAAAGAGAGTATAGGAGATTGGATCAGTCCTCTGGGGCAATTAGGTTTAACTGAAGAAATTCGTAGTGAGCTCAAACACTCTCAACGGCTACTGCAAAATGAAATGAATGCAAAGTTGTTCAATGTATACGCTCACAGTTTGCTTGAGCTCATTGAATAAAATAATTGCGGGCGCTAAGCGCCCGCAACACTTCTCCCTTCCCTTTTTGTCCGAAGGGATTTTTTTCTGAAAGCTAATTAGTCTCCGTACATTTTTTGACGGATTTCACGCCGCATCTGAGCTTCTAAAGAAAGTGTAGCGGTAGGCCGAGCTAATAAACGAGCTACTCCGATCGGTTCCCCTGTTTCTTCACACCAGCCATACTCTCCATTGTCGATGCGCTGGATAGCAGCCTGTACCTTCTTTAATAACTTTCTCTCACGATCCCGAGTCCGCAGCTCCAAAGCATGCTCCTCTTCGATCGTTGCCCGATCCGCAGGATCCGGCACCACAGTCGTTTCACGCAAATGTTCCGTCGTCTGACCGGCATTGTCGCGCAATTCCTTCTCCATCTCTTCCAGACGGTGACGGAAGAATGCCAATTGACGATCGTTCATGTACTCATCTTCGGACATCGCGAGTAATTCTTGCTCTGTCAACAACTTCTTTTTCGTGGCCATATATCTTTACTGACGCTACCCAGCTTAAGCAGAGTTGCGTTTTTTCATTACATCAAACAAACGCCTTTTTAAAGAGAACACCTTAAAAGGAGCCCTCCAGTAAGGAGGGGCAATTGTCTCTTAAAAAGAACGTTTTGTCAAATTTTTCATCAACCTACGGAGCATCAATCAAGCAAGTCTCTAATCCGGTAACGATGGCCTGTTCAGGCAAATTGCGACCAATAAATACAATCTTACTCATCGGCCTTTCTCCCTCAGACCATTTAGGCCCTAAGTCAGCCGCCACCAACATGTGGACCCCTTGGGTAATCATTTTATGATCGGTTCCTTCAAGATAAAGGACCCCCTTATATCGGAGAAGGTCCGGTCCATACACCTGAGTAATGGTGCCCCAAAAACGCTCTAGTCTGAAAGGATCAAACGGAGTGTAAGAGGTAAACACAAAAGATCCGATTTCATCTCCATGGTGATGATGGTGGCCTGTGTCCGTTAAAAACTCAGGATCAACATCTAAAACCTCGTTAAGATTGAAGCCTTCAATATCCAAAACCTCATCAATAGCAACCTCTCCCATGTGGGCTTCTTTAATCGGCGCCCGTGGGTTCATTGCTCTCAGGCGTGCACGGATGGCCTTGACGTCCTCAGGGCCCACCAAATCCGTTTTCGTTAAAAAGATTCTGTCGGCAAAACCTACCTGCGCCTGAGCCTCTAATTCTTTATCCAGTGTTTCGTTTCCATGCTTGGCATCTACCACCGTTATAACACCGTCCAAACGGTAAAATGCCGCCACAGCATCATCCATGAAAAACGTTTGAGCAACAGGTCCCGGATTGGCAACACCGGTCGTCTCAATGATGACTCGATCGAAATGAATTTCCCCACGATCTCGACGGTGACGAAGATCGGTCAGTACTCTAGAGAGATCCCCACGGATCGTGCAACAAATACAGCCATTGCTCATCTGCACGATCTGCTCTTTATCGGTTTGAACAAGCAGTGTACTATCTACGTCCTCTTCTCCGAATTCATTTTCAATCACGGCAATTTTATGTCCGTGATCCTCCCGCAAAACCCGATTTAACAATGTTGTTTTGCCTGCTCCCAAAAAACCCGTCAAAATCGTGACCGGAATCTGAGGAACCATATCCATGACATCCATTTTCAGCCTCTTTAAAACTTTTCCATTCGCGGCCAGAGTCGCATAAATTACCGAAGGACCAATTGTAGTCCTTTCAAATATTCCCCTTCAGGGCAAGTCATCATAAGAGGATGATCAGCTCCTGCTCCAAGCCGAGCAATCATCCAGGCTTCACGTTTGGAATCAATAACAGCCCCGGCAATCACTTTTTGGAATAAATCCACATCCATTGCACCTGAACAGGAGAAAGTCAAAAGTTCTCCTTCTGGAGCCACAAGTCGCAAACCATTTAAATTAATGTCTTTATAAGCTCTTGCAGCACGGTCAATATGCCGGTGACTTGAAGCAAATTTCGGAGGATCCAAAATTACTAAATCAAAAACTTCTCCATTTTCCCGAGCCTGTCGCAAATACTCAAACACATCCGCCTGAACCCAACGGGTACTTTGGTTATCAAAGCCATTTCTTTGGGCATTTCGAGCTGCCATCGCAAGCGCTTCAGCTGAAGAGTCAACAGAAATAACTTCTTGCGCACCGCCGGCTAAAAGGGCCAGTGAAAAGCCGCCTGTGTAGCAAAAACAATTCAAAGCTCGCATTCCTCTGCCATGTTTTTGCTTAAATTCTTTTGCTAAACGCTGGGCCAGGAAACGATTTTCACGTTGGTCAATGTAAAAACCTGTTTTGTGACCAAGACGTACATCCACTCCATAACGGACTCCGTCCTCAGTCACTTCAATCTCCTGAGGTGGTTCTTCGCCGCGAAGCACTTCCACTCGTAACTCCAGCCCTTCTCGATGCCGTGTTGCAGCATCAGAACGATCAAAAACACCACGAATGCCTGGTTCTTTCATAAGACAATCGGCAATAACATCTCTAAAAGCTTCAACACCTGCAGCCTGAAATTGAGTCACAAACCAATCACCGTAACGATCCACTACCAAGCCAGGCAACTGGTCAGCTTCGCCAAAAATTACCCTCACTGCATTTGTTCTGCTAAATAAGGAAGTTCTTGCTGCCAGTGCTTTACGGATTTTGTCTTCGATCCAATTTGGATCTATTTTTTCTTCCTCATTAAATGTCCAACACCGAGCCCGAAGTGCAGAGTCTTTTGAGTAAGATGCCCAAGCCAAAAAACGACCATCATGCGAAAGAACTCTGACGGTATCTCCGCTTTTAGCTTTACCCTGCAAACACTGCACTGCTGTATCATAAACCCAAGGGTGGCGTCGAAGTAACGAGCGTTCCTTACCCTTTTTCAAAATCAAATCCGCCATGTTTATTCTCTCTATTGATACAAAGATGACTCACCTTCGGGACGAGTTTTAAAGCGTCGATGAGTCCACATATATTGATCAGGATACTTTTGTATCCATTTTTGTAACTCTTGAGTGACCCGAAGCGTATCGGCTTCATAATCATCTGTCGGAAAGTTATCCCAAAGCTCAGTTGCATGAACCTGATAACCATCCTGAGTCATTTCTGCGACAAGCATAACCACCTTAGCATGGGTAAGTTTGGCTAATCGAGAAGCCATAGGCAAAGTTGCGGCAGGTACTCCGAAAAACGGCACAAAAATACTGTTTCTGCGCCCGTGATCCATGTCAGGCAAATAATAAAATGGGAAACCTTGGCGCATGGCTCTGATAATGGGTCGCAAATCATGATGACTGCCTTTAGCAATCAAAATAGGATCACTAAAACGTTTGCGTCCTTCAAGGGCGGCCTTATCCCATACTGGATTACTTTGCCTTTGATAAAGAGAAACTCCTCTAACGTAGAGGTTTAAGGCTATACCGCTTGCGTCCAAACCGGCAAAATGTGGCGCTATGACAATGAGAGGACGATTTTTTTCGTTAGTAATCCTCTCGATTACTCCTTCATCAAAACGGACAAACCGGCGCACTTCATCTGCGGAACCTTTCCACAGCACACTATGATCTAAAGCCGCTCTGGCTAGTCTGAAAAAACATTGCTTAGCAATCTCATGGCGTTTTTCATCATTCCAATCTGGAAAACACAATTTCAGGTTCGTCAAAGCAACCTTTCGTCTTTTCGGAACAGCGTACCAAAAAAGACAGGCAAGCACTCGGGCAGCTTTTTCCCGGGAAGCAGGAGACCACCCTGACATCATGTCAACTACTGCAAGCCAAATATGCGTAAAAAAATTCAATATTAATTGCATATCCACACTCATTGCTCGCGCTTAACACCACGAGGGCATTTATATCGCTTATATGACCATAAATACTGTTGAGGACAACAAAGAATTGTCTCCTCAATGAACTGATTCATCGCTTCGGCATCTTTTTTTTCATCGCCACTCAATACATAGTCCCAACCTTTCACATACATACACCATCCTTCAGCTTCCCTTTGCATTCGGGCCATAATCACCTGAGCCTTAAACTGTCTGGCTAGCTTTAAAGGAAAAGTCATGGTATAGGCCTTTTCACCAAAAAGCGGAGCCCATACCCCCTCACCATGGGACGGCACTTGATCGGGCAGTATGCCTGCAATACCTCCGGCTTTCATTATTTTTAATATCTGGCGAACACCTTTTAAGTCTGCACTGGCAGGAACAATGTTCTCAGATACTCGTCCTTTCCCCACAATATCACGCAGATAACTTTTTCTGGGTACTCTGTACAAAATGGCAAACTGTCTATCTGAGCCTTTGAGCCAGCGTTCAGCAACCATCATAGGACCGACTTCATAGCAACCCAAATGTGGTGTTAGAAACACAATAGCGCGGCCGCTCGTCAATGCCTCATTCAAAACCGCTACAGAAGCCTCATCAATACGACATTTTGACAATACTTCCTTTCGACTTCTGCCCCACACCCAGGGGGCTTCTATCGCCTGAGCTCCCTGCTCTCGGGCAACAGCACGAGCCATCGTCTCAGAGTAAAGGCCTGCACGAGTTAAGTTGCGATTGATTTCGGCTTGATAACGCTGATCGAAACGATAGATCAAAGCGCCGACCCAACGGCCTACCAAGCGCAAAAAATTCAACGGCAAACGAGAGATTAAATAAATTAAACATTTCATGAGAGGGATTTTGCCAAACTTTTTAAGAATCAGACTTGATTTTTCTGTTAGTCAGAGTAGCATTTCGGATCACGCCGAGTTAAGGACAACTTGCGGGGCGTGTCATAAATTCCGCTAAAGCGTCAGCCGCATTCCGGATCTTTACGCGGTGGACGCTCGTTCCACAGGATCACTTCAAAAGGAATGTAGCACCATGGATTCTTACTTATTTACTTCCGAATCGGTCTCTGAAGGCCATCCGGATAAGGTTGCAGACCAAATTTCAGACGCCATTCTTGATGCTATTTTGGCTCAAGACCCTTATAGCCGAGTCGCTGCAGAAACACTTTGTAACACCGGTTTGGTCGTCTTAGCTGGTGAAATTACTACTCAAGCTAATGTTGACTATATCGATGTAGCCCGTGAAACTTTAAAGCGTATCGGTTACGATAACTCCGATTATGGCATTGATCACAAGGGTTGCTCAGTTTTAGTTGGCTACGACAAGCAATCTAACGATATTGCTCAAGGTGTAGATCGCGCAAGCGACGACTACCTTGAACAAGGTGCAGGCGACCAAGGTTTAATGTTCGGCTACGCTTGTGACGAAACACCTACACTCATGCCTGCAGCTATCTATTATGCGCACCGCTTAATGCAACAACAATCTATCGTCAGACGCAATGGAACACTGGATTTCCTTCGTCCCGATGCCAAAAGCCAAGTTACGCTGCGGTATGAAAATGGCAAGCCTGTCGCTATTGATACGGTCGTTTTGTCAACCCAGCACCATCCCCGAATGAGTGATGGCAATAAGATGAAGCCCGAATTCGTCGAAGCTGTTATCGAACATATTATCAAGCCGGTTTTGCCGCCCGAATGGCTTAAAAATACCCGTTTCCTGATTAATCCGACTGGCCGTTTTGTTGTGGGCGGCCCTCAAGGCGACTGCGGTTTAACGGGTAGAAAAATTATTGTCGACACTTACGGCGGCGCTTGTCCGCACGGTGGCGGTGCTTTCTCTGGCAAAGATCCTTCCAAAGTTGACCGTTCAGCGGCATATGCCTGCCGCTATGTGGCCAAGAATATCGTTGCTGCAGGTTTGGCCTCGCGTTGCCAGGTTCAAGTCTCTTACGCAATCGGTGTGGCACAGCCAATCAATGTCACTGTGCGTACGTTCGGTACTGGCAAAATTGCCGATGAGAAAATTTCCGAATTAGTCCGTCGTCACTTTGACTTGCGTCCGCGCGGCATCATTCAAATGTTGGATCTGCTGCGGCCAATTTATTCAAAAACCGCAGCCTATGGTCACTTTGGCCGTGAAGAACCAGAATTTACCTGGGAACGCACGGACAAAGCGGAGCTATTAAAAGCCGACGCCTTCTAATAGCTTGAGTAATTATCTGTTTTAAAACAGCCTCGGGTTAAAAAACTCGAGGCTATTTTCTTTTATCACCCGACAAACTCTTCGAAGAGCTCTTCTTTGGGTAAACGAGATTTCGGACGCCGAGCATTACTATCGTCTTCAGCCCTATAACCCAAGCTCACAGCAACGACACTGCGTAAACCTCGCTTGCGCAACTCTAAGATCTCATCGAGTTTGTTGTAATCCGCACCTTCCAAAGCTGTGGAATCAATCCCCATACCTGCAGCAGCAAAAAGAACAAAGCCAAGAGCAATATAGGCTTGCGCAGTCTCCCATGCCAAAGTATCAGCAACCGTCTGACTATGCAGCGCTACAAAATGCCGACGACCTGCATCCAATCCCTCGATAAGTGATTCTTTTGCATATCTTCCGTCTTTGATCTCTTGCTGCAAAACTTTTTGCAGGTGCTCTTCTGAGATTTTTTCAGGCACTGCAAAAACGATAATATCACTAGCTTTTGCAACACGTTCCCGATTAAAGTCCAAAAAGCCTTCAAGAATTTTCTCTTTAGCTTCTTTCGTACTAATAACAATGAACTTCCATGATTGTGCATTAACTGACGATGGAGCTAAACGCAAAATTTCCAATAATTCTTTGAATTGCTCTCTCGGTATGATCTTTCCACTGTAATGTTTAGTTGTATAACGTTCTTGAGCAATTTGAAGCATATTATTTTTTGCTGTCATTTCATTCTCCCTGTTAATAACTTTCCTCCCAGTTTAGTCATCTTTAACGGCTTCTTAAATTGTTCTTTCGTCTACTTACATTTGAGTTTTGACCTTTACCCATTGGAGCCATACAATCTAGAAGTTTAGTTTCTTCTTCGTGTTTGATAAAAAAATGACTATTCGAGTATTAACAGGTATTAATACCACGGGCACACTGCATATTGGAAATTACGTCGGAGCAATCAGACCGGCTATTCAGGCTAGCCATAAAAAAGATGTTCAAAGTTTTTTCTTTATGGCTGACCTTCACGCTTTAATTAAGTGTCAGAATCCTGATCGTATTGAGCGTTCTCGTCTGCAAATTGCTGCTACATGGCTTGCAGCGGGCCTTGATCCTGATCACGTCATCTTTTATCGTCAAAGCGACATTCCGGAAATTCCACTTTTAAGTTGGATGCTCACTTGTGTCACATCCAAAGGCCAAATGAACCGAGCGCACGCCTATAAAGCCGCTTTAGAAGCTAATGTAGAAAATGCCGAGGATCCAGATGCCGGCATTTCAATGGGACTTTACAGTTATCCCATTTTGATGGCTGCCGACATTTTAATGTTTAATGCTCATAAAGTACCTGTCGGAAAAGATCAAATTCAGCACCTCGAAATGGCTCGTGATGTCGCAACACGCTTTAATTACCTTTACGCAACCGAAGATAAACCTTTCTTTGTCATGCCGGAAGCTGTCGTAGATGAAACTCATGAAGTGTTGCCTGGTCTGGACGGCCGCAAGATGAGTAAGAGCTACAACAACGTAATCCCTCTTTTTGAGGGTGGTAGCAAGGCATTGAAAGAGGCTATCGCCGGCATTAAAACTGACTCAAAACTGCCTGGCGAGCCTAAGGACCCGAGTTCATCCTCTTTAACAGCTATCTACGAAGCTTTCAGCACGCCTGAAGAATACAAAGAATTTTGCAAGCGTTTGCAAGAAGGCTTGGGATGGGGAGAGGCAAAAGAAGAGCTCTTCAATAAAATCGAAGCAGAAATTGGTCCGATGAGAGCCAGATACGAAGAGTTAATGAAGCATCCAGAACAAATTGAGACCATTTTGCAGGAAGGGGCACGTAAAGCTCGTGAAATTGCTGTACCCTTTATGCAAAAAGTCCGTCAGGCTGTTGGCTTGCGTAATTTTGCTCATTTCGGCTCAATGCAACGCAAAGCGGTTGAAAAGAAAAAGTCCTCTTTACCTATTTTCAAGCAGTATCGCGAAAAAGACGGCAAGTTCTATTTTAAACTCACCAGCGCTTCTGGTAAGGAACTTCTACAAAGCGTGGCCTTTGACAGCGGCAAAGACTGTGGTCAAGTTGTCTCCTCGCTCAAATGCTCTGGACTTTGTGATGAAAACTCCGTTATAGCCGTCATTAAGGATGGAGAAAACATTGCAGTCAAATGTGTTCAGCTTTGTCCGGGAGTCACTCGAGAGGAAATCCAAAGTGCCTTGCGCGCTATCCGCGTTGCTGAGGAAGATAAGCGGAAAAAGAACGCATAAATACATTCGAGAAAACGCCTTCAAAGGCGTTTTCTTTGTTTTTCTCAAGGAGCGCTGCGAGACTTTTCGGTTTTTGAAAGCTCCCAGGCTTGAGACAAATCTTAACGGCGCTCACCTTCTTTAATTGCATATAAATGGAGACATTTTGATGAGTACGCCTTACATTATTGCCGATATCGGTTTAGCCGATTGGGGCAGAAAAGAAATTCAAATTGCAGAAACTGAAATGCCCGGACTAATGGCCATTCGCGAAGAATACGCAAACAGCCAACCTCTCAAGGGCGCTCGGATTTCAGGTTCACTGCACATGACCATTCAGACGGCCGTTCTGATTGAAACGCTTGTCGCTTTAGGAGCACAAGTTCGCTGGGCAAGCTGCAACATTTTCTCCACACAGGATCATGCAGCAGCCGCCATTGCAGCAGAAGGTATCCCTGTTTTCGCTGTCAAAGGTGAAACTGTGGAAGATTATTGGGAATATACCCACAAAATTATGCAGTGGGACGATGGCGGTTACTCTAATATGATTTTGGATGATGGAGGTGATGCTACTTTGTTGTTACACCTCGGAGCACAGGCCGAGGAGGATCATACGGTCATAGAACATCCAAAAAGTGATGAAGAAAAGGCCCTTTTTGCCGCAATTGACCGTCATCTGAAGGAAGATCCCAAGTGGTATTCCAAACGCATTGTCCACATCAAAGGCGTTAGCGAAGAAACAACTACCGGAGTACACCGCCTCTATCAAATGGCTGCCAAAGGCACATTGCGTTTCCCTGCCATGAACGTTAATGATTCTGTAACGAAATCAAAATTTGACAACTTATACGGTTGCCGCGAATCGCTCGTCGACGGTATCAAGCGCGCTACCGATGTCATGATTGCAGGCAAAGTCGCTGTCGTGGTTGGTTATGGTGATGTCGGTAAGGGTTGTGCTCAAGCTTTGCGTGCATTAGCCGCTCAAGTTTGGGTAGTGGAAGTTGATCCTATTTGTGCCCTTCAGGCTGCCATGGAAGGCTATCGTGTCGTCACGATGGATTGGGCTGCTGACAAAGCTGACATTTTTGTTACTGCAACGGGCAACATCAATGTAATCACTCATGATCATATGATTCGCATGAAAAATGAAGCAATCGTTTGCAATATCGGTCATTTTGACAGTGAAATTGATGTGGCTAGCATGCGTCAGTACAAGTGGGAAAACATTAAACCCCAAGTCGACCATATTATTTTGCCGTCCGGCAACAAGATTATTCTCTTGGCAGAGGGTCGTTTGGTCAACTTAGGCTGTGCAACTGGGCACCCAAGCTACGTAATGTCAAGCTCTTTTGCTAACCAAACACTTGCTCAAATTGAGCTCTTCACCAATACAGATAAATACCCTGTCGGTGTTTATGTCTTACCTAAGATTTTGGATGAAAAAGTAGCCAGACTACAATTGAAAAACTTTAATGCTCAATTGTCTGAGCTTACCGATGAGCAAGCTGCTTATATTGGCGTACCTAAGGAAGGACCCTATAAGAGTGATGCCTATCGCTACTAATTCTCTTTAATCTTTCTTCTTCAAGCGGCTTCACCCAAGTGAAGCCGTTTTCATTAACAAAACCATCTAACGGTCGGTCGTGAGCTTCATGAGGCAGGTGCTCCACAGTAAACCGGCTGGCAAGCACACCGATAGTTAAAACAAACTCCTTAGACTGCAAAAGTCTGTCGTACCATCCCCCGCCGTAACCGAGTCTGTAGCCTTGCTGATCAACGGCAACACAAGGAATTAAGAGACACTGAGGATGAATTTCTTGTGTTCCATCAGGGGCAGGCACTCCTGCATCATCTTTTTTTAGACACTCTTCGTCATTCCACGCCAAGAAGTGAAAATGACTTCCCAAAATACAAGGTAAAGCAAGCTGGTGCACTACATGTTGTTTTTTGAGAGCTAAGAGCGCATTTCTTAAATCTATTTCCCCTCTAATCGGGTAATAAAAACCAATGGAATCAATTGGGTATTGACTAAAAAAGGATTCAATATATGAATTGATCTGCCGACTAATACTGTTCAAATTTACAGAGTTTCTTTCGTACAAATACTTTTTTCTGAAAAAAGATTTTTCAAACATCTGTTGACTCGAATATTTTTAGTTAAAGTATGTGCTATGCAAGCTAAATTAATACTAAAACCTTTTTGTTCATTTTTTAAGTTTTCAATTTTTATATTGGGAACCTTTGTTGGCTTCGCTTCTTTAGCCTTAGCGAGCCCTAGTTTTTTATCTCTGGATCCCCAAATCTGGAAAAGTGAACAACTCGCAACAAATCCTCATGTGAGAGATTTTTTAAAAGAGGCAGAAGATTCAGAAAAATTCCTATTTTTCCAGGAAGCTTTTAATCGTCAAAAATTAACTGACTTTAATAACCCTGCTGATTTTTTAGAGGATAGCTTTCCTTTAAAAAGTTATGTCTCCGCTTGGTCACTATTAGCACAATTAAAGGAAGAACCGAGCAATAAAGCTATTGAGTCAGGAATTAAAAGCTTTATTCAAAAACACAGAAGTGACTACATTGCTGAAAGGACTGGCACAGACTGGTTACTGCTTATGGCTCCCATTTGGCTCGAACAAAAACAATGGAAAACCTTTCAGGCTGTCCGTTCCCAGCTTCAATGGAATAAATTTGACAGCACTATTGTTTGTTGGGATTTTCTGCATCAAATTAATACTAGAAAAAACCTCTCAAAAGCAGTTGCTCAAGACACGTTAGAAATTATTAATTCTCCGAAATATAAAGGTAATGCTGTCTGCAAAAAGGTTTCAACCGAACTGATCAACAAAGTGCCTTCCACAGCGTTTACACGCTTGGTGGTACTCATTCAGCAAGGCAGAATCTCCGATGCACGGGAGGTTCTTAATGTTTTAATCAAGAAAAAAAGACTACCAGCACAGGCCTCGCGGTTGGCATTTAATCAACCGTCAAAGTGGTATCGACTTCACCGTAAAAAACTCTCTCAACAAAATAAGCATGTGAGGCTAATTGCGGCTTATCGACTGACGTCCGTCAATATCGATTGGGCAGTACAGGTTGCTGAATCTATCCAGGGCAAACTCAACAAGGCAGAAAAAAGTGCTCTGTGGGGACGTTTGGGTTACGTAGCAGCCCTATCACACCACAGAAAGGCTCTTTCCTGGTACGAAAAAGGCGGAGCATCGGTTTGTTCTGGACCATACAGTGCTACCCCACAGGATTGCCTAGAATGGAGGGCTCGAGCAGCCTTAAGAGCAAAAGACTGGAAAAAACTTGACAATTACATTGCAACAATGCCTGCAGGATTGGCCAACAATGATAATTGGAATTATTGGAGGGGAAGATCGTTATTTGAAATTGGACAAAAGGAATCTGCCAAAAAATATTGGCAAAAAATTCGATCTGTCAGAACTTTCTATGGCAAGCTAGCCGCTGAGGCCTTGGGTAAGTCTTTTTACTATACCGATAACGAAACTGTTGAGGCAACTTCAAAAGCTATTGATGCGGCCGCTACAATCCCGAGCTTAAAACGTGCTCAGATTTTTTATGATATAGGACTAATTGCTGAGGGTAACCGAGAGTGGCAATGGGGCATTAGACAAATGAGCGCTGCGCAACTTTTAGCTGCAGCTCAATGGGCCGAAGAGCAAAAACTTTTACACCGCGCAATCAACACTGCAATTAAGGTTGCTGAATATTACCCAGTTAAACATGATTTGTTATATCCGAGGCCTTTTGAAGATGAAATTGAAGAATATGCCGAGGCCGCAGAAATCGATGTTAACTGGGTATACGGTCTTATGCGCCAGGAATCACGTTTCATTGTTGCAGCCCGCTCAAGTGTAGGTGCTAATGGTCTCATGCAGATCATGCCAGCCACTGCTAAATGGATCGCGAAAGAGTTAGAAATTAAAGATTTCAAACCAGAAAAAATTTATGAAATTGAGACCAATATTTATTTTGGAACGGCATATCTTAGATCTTTACTAAATCGGCTCGACAACAATACGATTCTAGCGACTGCAGGCTATAACGCAGGTCCTAATCGAGCAAGCCGATGGCAAAGTTCTTTGCCCTCAATGACCGAAGGTACCATTTTTATTGAAACTATTCCTTTCACTGAAACTCGAAATTACGTGCAAAATGTTTTAGCCAATACCATTGAGTATGCTCATGAACAGGGACAAGAAGTATCCTCTTTTAGACAATGGCTGGGGGATATCGATCCTGAAAAGAAAACTACTGTTAAAGAGAACATCTGACCATGCGTATTTATCTTGTCGGAGGTTATGTACGTGACCTTTACCTTACTCGCGAACTCGGTTACCCTGAAGGAAAAGGGGACCGAGATTGGGTAGTTGTTGGTGCAACGGCCCATCAGATGCTTCGAATGGGTTTTAAACAAGTCGGTAAGGATTTCCCGGTCTTTCTACACCCTAGAACTCATGAGGAATATGCTCTTGCCCGCACGGAGCGAAAAGTTGGTCCTGGATATCACGGCTTTGTTTTTAATACCTCTTCTGAGGTGAGCCTAGAAGATGACTTGAAGCGACGAGACCTGACAGTCAATGCCATGGCTCTCGACAAAGAACTTTTAATTGATCCCTATGGAGGACTTAAAGATATTCGCGCAAAACGGCTTCGACATGTCTCAGAATCTTTTAAAGAGGACCCTGTTCGGATTTTGCGTATTGCTCGCTTTAATGCAAAACTTCCTGAATTTAAGATTGCACCCAAAACACTCTCTTTGCTTCAAGAAATGGTCAATAACGGAGAGGCTGACAGTCTCGTAGCCGAAAGAGTTTTTCTGGAAATAAAAAAAGCCTTAAAAGAAAAAGCTCCTTCCCGTTTTATTCATGTTTTGAAGAGTTGTGGATTGTGGCAAAGATTTTTTCACAATTTCCCCGTTGATCAAAGGACACTAGATTTACTTGATCGATCTGTCGAACTCAACGAAGCAGAAAAATTTGCGCTGTTGACTCATTGCGAAGAAGACCCCAAAAAACTTCAAGCTTTCTTAGAAACTTTTAAACCAAACGGAGAAATTACCGATACCGTGCTCTTGTGGGCAAAGGTAAAGCACCTATTTTTTAGGACAGATTCGCTAAGTGTTTTGAAGCTTTTTGAAACCTGTGATGCAATGAGACGACCCGAACGACTTCACAAAATGCTTCATGTCGAACAAACCATTTTCGGATTTGATGTTCAGCCCTGGATCAATGCTTTTGAGACGGTAAAAACAATCAATTGCGCTAAAATCGCGGCCTGCTGCACCGACAAGTCAACTATAGGAAACGCCATTCGTCAAGCACGTTTAACCGCTATTGAGGAAAGCACTGCAAATGCCCTGGTACACTGAGCCTTCTTTGCAAAATTGTCGCCACATCATCATAAAAGATATCTGTAGAGATATGATGATAGGGGCCTATGAACACGAAAAACTCGCCCCCCAACCAGTTATTCTTAATATCGAACTTTTTGTTCGAACTAATTGCGAAGGGGACCGTTTAGAAAATGCCTATAACTACGATGAGGTGATCCAAGCGGTAGATTCTGTTATAAAAAGAGGCCATATTCAGCTACAGGAAACACTTGTTGATTCTATAGCCGACGGTTTACTTAAAAATCCGATGGTGTATGCCGTGTTAGTCAAAAGTGAAAAAACAGGAGCTTACGAACAGGTAAAAAGTGCCAGTGTAGAAATTTTTAAGGTTCATCATGGTTGATAAAGTCATTCCTATCATTGCAGACTGTGCTTTTCCGTCTCCGACCCATGACAATGAGATTCCCGCAGAGGAAAAAAAGACAAAAAAATCTGTTGCTGAGAAAAAAAATGAAAAGCGAATCATGCGGCTTGCCGGAAAGGCGATAGCCGAATTCGGCATGATTGAAGGCGGAGATAAAGTTATGGTTTGTATGTCTGGCGGTAAAGACAGTTATGTTTTGCTGGACGTATTAATGAAACTACAAAAAAGAGCCCCGGTTCCTTTTGAACTTATTGCGCTTAACGTTGATCAGCATTTGCCGAATTTTCCCAAAGATGTTATCCCAGGCTATCTTGAAAAAATAGGCGTTCCATATCACATTGAGGATCAGGATACCTGGTCAATTGTTAAAAGGGTGATTCCAGAAGGACGCAATGTTTGTTCAGTTTGTTCTCGATTGCGCCGCGGCATTATCTATCGGGTCGCTAAAGAACTCGGTGTTACAAAAATTGCACTGGGCCACCATATGGATGACATCGTCAGCACACTGCTTCTAAATATGTTCTATGGCGGAAGGCTTAAAGGGATGCCTCCTATTCTCAGAAGTGATGATGGTCAAAACGTTATTATCCGACCGCTTGCTTATGTTCGGGAATACGAAATTGAACGCTGGGTTAAGTATCGAAATTACCCAATTATTTCCAAAGAGATTTGCCGGAAAATTGAAAATAAGAAGCGAGCTGAGATCAAGGCCCTAATGCGTGAATGGGATCAAAGATACGACAGCCGAATCTATAACATTCTGATGAGCATGACGCGAGTTGCTCCATCTCACTTAATGGATAAGTCTATCTACGATTTTAAAGCCCTAATTCCAGACGCTTTGAAGGATAACAATACCGAAAACTAGCTGTTATCTTTTTGGGCTAAAAGCCATTGGTAGATATCATCTCGACTACAGCCGAGGATTTTTGCTGCTGTTGCTGCGGCCTTAGAGCTTGGCATGGCCTGAGCGAGGACACGGATCCATTTTTGATCTTTCTCTGTCAGCTCAAGAACTTCCGAGTTCGGAGCCACGTCAACCAAAATTACGTACTCTCCTCTTGGCTCATAATCTTTTAACCATTCAGAAAGTTCCTGAACCGTAAGCACAGTAAAGGTTTCGAATTTTTTTGTAAGCTCTCGAGCAATCACAATGCGCCTTTGCGGCTGAGCTAACGTAGCCAAATCTTTAAGGACGTCTTTTATACGGTGCGGAGCCTCATAAAGAACAAAACTGTCTTTTTGACCGAGAAGAGAGCGAAGTTGATCACGTCTTGCTTTTGCCTGGGGCGGTAAAAAGCCCACAAAATGAAAGCCTGTCGGCTCTAGACCGGCAGCCGACAGAGCCGTAACAACAGCACTAGGGCCGGGAATTGGAATAACTCTATAACCATGACGAATCACTTCACGAACAAGTCGCGCACCCGGATCCGAAACTGCAGGGGTACCAGCATCGGTCACCATCGCAACTTTTTCGCCCTTTTGCAGGCGTTCAATTATCATATGGGACTGAGCAATTTCATTGTGTTCCCGAACACTTACAGTTGGAACATTAATAGAGAAGCGCTCCAGAAGTTTTTTTGTCTCTCTCGTATCTTCAGCTGCGATGATATCGGCACCGGCAAGTACCCACAACGCCCTGAGCGTGATATCAGCAGCATTTCCTATCGGTAAGCCCACAATGTACAGTGTGGCATCCGGAAGGGTTTGAGATTGAAGACCGGCCATTTGCATTAGCAACTGTTCCGACCATTGATTTAATTTGGATTGCATCGTGAGTACTCGTTTATTTATTCGTGTGTTTTGTTTGGCTATTGTAGCGAGCTTTAGTTCGCTAAGCTCAGCACAACCAGCGGTTTCATTCGCTGTTTCTGATACAAATTTTTCACCAATGGAAACAACGCCGCATATTCGAGGAAAAATTGCTGTCCTGATGCCTACAGTAGATAGCCCACTTAACGTATTTGCCAATTCTATCGTTCAAGGTATCCAAGCCGAAAACTCTGAGCAGCTTTCTCCCTTTGAAATTTTCTTATTACCCAGAAAAAATGGGCAAAATGCCTTATCTCATTTACAGGATGCTGCTTTGATGGGGGCTGTAGTCGCTATTGGCCCTATTAGTCGAGATGATGTGAACGAGATTTCTTCGCTACCTTTTTTACCACTGCCTGTCGTGGCTTTAAATTACCCTCAAAATGGTGTTACGTCACCGGAATTGATGATGAATTACGCCTTATCGCAGGAAGAAGAGGCTAAGCAAATTGCGGCTATTGCCATTAAAGCATTGCCAATGAACGAAAACGGTACTGTTGCTCAAGTCGCCATTTTTGAAGCTGATGCTCCGCTTGAACATCGCATTGCTGATACATTTGCTCAGGAATTACAAAAGTTTGGTATTCCCTATACCCGACAAACACTCACCGAAGAGCTCATGCAGCAGACTAAGCTCTATAGTTTGGATGACAGCCTCCTACCCAAGCCGCAGCTCGAAGCGTTACCTGATGCAACGGAAGATCCTTATGCACACCAACGTGTAAAGCTCCGTAATCAAAGACTTTTATCGGAATATCGTGCCAAACTTGAATTTGAAGCAGCTCCTTATCAGGCGGCCTTTTTGGTGATGGATGCCAGAACTGCTGCACTCGTTAAACCTCGCTTACCTCGTACAGCCCGAGTTTGGGGGACCAGTATGATTAATCCGGGTGACACACAACAAAGTGCAGTAGCCTCTTTAACATACGACTTACAAAATGCAGGTTTTGTTGATTCGCCTCTTATCGTCCACTTTAACAGTGCCGATTTTAAAGCCAGTTTCGGAGTGTCAGCTCCAAATTCATTGCTTGAGCGTCGACTCTTTGCATTTGGTGTCGACTCATATCGTCTGGCCTGTGCTTGGATGAAATGGCAACCGGTCATTAATATAGACGGAACGACCGGTAAACTGAGTTTTCAGCAAAGTCTTAGTGCCAACGTGGAACGTGTTGCTCAGCCAACTATTGTTTCTAATGGGAAAGTAGAAAGCGTAACCGCCGAAGAGCTTGCCCAACCTTTACAACGTCCTTAATTTTTTATGACTACTTTTGTGACACTTCAGGCCGCTGAATTAGCTTTCGGCGACCAGCCTCTTTTGGACCGTGCTGACTTAACCGTCACAGACGGTGAAAGAATCGGCATCATCGGCCGCAATGGTACCGGTAAAAGCTCACTTTTACGTGTCATAGCAGGCGCTGACAAACTCGATGACGGTACTAAAACCGTTATGGATGGCTTAGGGATCGCCTACGTTGAACAGGAACCCTTTCTACCCGAAGCCCAAACCTTACGAGAATCTCTGATTTTGCGTGGAAAGTTACTTGAAGAAAACGATGAGCAAATCAAGTGGCGTCAAATTGCAAGACTAGACGAATATCTTCATCGCTTTGCGCTTAATGCAGAAAGACCGTTACACGGAGCCTCTGGAGGAGAGAAAAAAAGAGCAGCTTTAGCGCTGGCTTTTGCTCTCAATAAAGACCTTTTACTTTTAGATGAGCCAACCAACCACTTGGATATTGACGCAATTTTAATTCTCGAAGAATTAATTAAAAATGAATATCGAGGTTCAAAATCCTTGATGGTTATTACTCATGACAGAGCTTTTTTAGATTCTGTTAGCACTCGCATTATTGAGTTGGATCGAGGCATACTCAGAAGTTACCCTGGCAATTTCGATGACTATGAAAATCGTAAAGAGCAGGAGCTGGCTGCTGAAGATATTGCACGCAGAAAATTTGATAAATTTTGGGCTCAGGAAGAAGTCTGGATACGTAAAGGAATTGAAGCCCGAAGAACGAGAAACGAAGGTCGCGTAAGACGTCTAGAGCGTTTGCGTGAAGAGCGCGCTGCCAGACGGGATCGTTTAGGGCAAATTAATCTCAATATTGATGCCGGAATGAAAAGCGGCAAAATTGTTGCTGAGCTTGAAAAGGTAAGTTTGTCCTTCGGCGAAAAAGTTATCGTGAAAGACCTCGACTTTAAGTTGCTTCGCGGCGATCGCTTAGGTCTTGTCGGTCATAACGGTGTGGGTAAGAGCACATTGATTTCTCTTATTTTGGGGAAGCGTCAACCTGAGAGCGGCACCGTTAAACTGGGAACTAACCTCCAAATTGCTTACTTTGACCAATTGCGCGCACAATTAGATCCCCAAAAAACCGTTGCAGAAACAATCTCTCCAGGCAGTGAATGGATTGAAATCGGTGGCAGTAAAAAACACATAATGGCCTATCTCGGAGATTTTTTGTTCCCTCCTAGACGCGCCAATGTACCAGTATCCAATCTGTCTGGGGGCGAACGAAATCGCTTGCTATTGGCCCGTTTGTTTGCATTACCAGCCAATTTATTGGTACTTGACGAACCGACTAACGATCTGGACATTGATTCTCTTGAACTTTTAGAGCAGACGCTACAGACCTATCCAGGAACTTTAATCCTTGTCAGCCACGATCGATGCTTTTTGGACAATGTTGTCACTGAAGTTTTAGCACCTGAGGGTAACGGTTGTTGGAGAGAATACGTTGGGGGCTATTCAGATTGGCAACACTACAGACCAAAAATCGAGCCTGTGGCTAAAAAGGAGCTTTCTGCTGATAAAGTTGCCTCAAAAAAAACTAAATCCATCAAACTCAAATTAACATACAAAGAGAATAAGGAATTAGAAGCTTTGCCTGAACGCTTGATGGGGCTCGAAGCCGAACGTGACGAACTCATTTCATCCATGAATGCTCCAGACTATTACTCAAGTCACAATGCTCAGGATATCAAAAAGCAAACAGAGAAACTTCAAAATCTTGAAAGTGAGATTACTCAAGGGTATCAACGCTGGGAAGAACTTGAAAATAAAAAGGTGCTCTGCGAAAACAAAAAGTAAGAACTACTCTCATTTATGAGTTCTGGAGTACTTCGAAATGGCTCCTCTTATCGTAGCCTTTGGTTAAAGTTTCCCCTGCATAATTTTTTACGGTCTCTATATGGCTGTTGAAAATAGGATACAAAACAAAAAATAAAACTACTCGCCAAAAACTTAGCACTAAAGACGAATCTTTAAGCTTAAAATAGGTCCGTCTTTAGTTTTTACCTGTTTATTCTGAGGTGAACCGTGATCAGTGATTCCGCAGAAATCCGATTCAACGCTCTTAGCCAATTAAAAACACTGGATCAGTTTGTTCCTGCTCGCGCCAAAATTGCTCCGCACACTGAGGCATTGAGACAGTTTGACCGCAGATCAAATACTTGGGAAAGAGTTTCCTATAGGGATCTAGATGAACGAATTCAACAATGGCGACGAGCGTTCTGCAAAATGAATCTGAAACACGGTAGCCGTGTGGCTATTCTGTTGCCAAACGGAGTGGATGCAGTATGTTGCGATCAAGCTGTTTTAGCTAACGGCTGTGTTCCTGTTCCCCTGCACGCTATCGATACAGCAGGCTCTAGCGCCTTCATTATTGCCGACAGCCAGGCCAGCGTCCTGGTCACCAATCGACAAAGTCGTTGGGACGCTATCTACCTTACTCATAAAGTGATGCCAGACCTACGACACGTAATTTTTACCGAGGAATCTTCTCCCGAAGCTCGTCAGGACGGTGTAAAACATTGGGACTTGGAGTCCTGGCTTGCGACGGGACACGGCGTTACTGAACTGCCAGACTCTCCGAGTGAAAATGACCTTGCTGCTATTGTCTACACGTCTGGCACAACGGGTAAACCAAAAGGCGTTATGCTAACCCATAAGAATGTTGTTAGTAATGTTTTGAACACCCTAAAAACGGTTTCCCCAGAGCCTGGTGATGTCTTTTTGTCTTTCCTTCCGGTTTCGCACACTTTCGAACGCATGGCTGGTTATTATCTCGCGCTCGGTATGGGCTGCACGATTGTCTATACCCGCTCCATCCAACAACTGGCGGAAGATTTCAGAATTGTCCGACCTAATGTCATCATTTCGGTTCCCCGTATTTATGAAAGAATCTTTGCTAAAGTGCAGGCAAAACTTGCAAGGCAATCTAGTTTTGTCCGCTTCTTATTCAGTTGGGCTGTTGAGGTTGGTTGGAGACGTTTTTGCGAAAAGTACGGCTTACCCAGACAAAAAGGCGGCATAACGCTACTTGATCCTCTGGTATGGCCTATTCTGGAGCGCCTTGTCTCCAAAACATTACTAAACCAATTCGGCGGTCAGCTCCGTATTGCTATTAGTGGGGGAGCTGCGCTCAATGCTAAAGTCGCTAAAGCTTTTTGTGGGTTAGGACTGCCTATTATTCAGGGGTACGGCATGACTGAATCGAGCCCCATTATTGCCGGTAACTCTCTGACTTACAACCATCCTAATACCGTCGGTAAGCCCTTACCAGAAACTGAAGTCCGCTTGGGACAGGACAATGAAATCCAAGTCAAGTCACCCTCTGTTATGAAGGGTTATTGGAATCGGCCTCAGGCCACTCGAGAAGTCTTCACTGAAGACGGTTGGCTAAAAACGGGAGACGTTGGCGAATTTGATCATGAAGGCTTTTTAAGAATAGTCGGACGAATCAAAGAAATTATCGTCACGAGTACCGGCGAAAAAGTACCTCCTACTGATCTAGAGCTGGCCATCGAAATTGATCCACTTTTTGACCAGGCCTATGTCATTGGAGAAAACCGTCCGTTTATTTCCGCTATTGTTGTCCTCAATAAAGAGGAATGGGGCAAGTTGGCCGTTACCCTAGACCTGGATCCGAATGATCCTGAAAGTCTTTTGGCTGCTGTAACGCGCAATGCTGTTTTAAAGAGAATCAAAACTGCCGTAAAAGATTTCCCTCAATATGCACTACCCAGAAACGTCCATATGACACTTGAACCATGGACGATTGAGAACGGACTGATTACACCGACCCTAAAGCTCAAACGTAAAGCTCTTAATGAAAAATTTGCTCCGCAAATTCAAGCACTTTATGCGGGTCATCGTTAAAATGAGATTTTTTATTATGAGTGAATTATCAGGTTACTATGGCTGAACACAATAAGTTATTACCAGATTGGATGATTGGGTTAACTGACCGAATCATGAAGTACTACATTGACCGCGAGCTGAATGTTGAGCCGATCATTCTTGATCGTCATCCCGCTCCACAGGAAGGTCATCAGTACATGATGTACGCGCATATCCCTTTCTGTCATACGCTGTGTTCATACTGCACATTTCACCGCTTCATCTTCAAAGAATACAAGGCTAGAGAGTACTTTGTTAATCTGAGAAAAGAAATGCAGATGGCAAAGGATATGGGGTATGACTTTACCTCCATGTACATTGGCGGAGGTACTACAACCATTCTTGAGGATGAATTAATCAAAACCATTGAACTAGCGAGAACTCTCTTTCCTTCAATGAAGGAAGTATCCTGTGAAACAGATCCCGCCCACTTAGCTACAGAGAGCTTTAAAAATCTCAAAGGATTGGTTGACAGAATGTCTGTCGGGGTACAGAGTTTTGATGACAATATCCTCAAAATGATTGATCGCTACGAAAAGTTTGGCAGCGGTAAACAAATTTTCGAACGTATTCAGGCTGCTCAAGAGCTCTTTCCTATTATGAATGTGGATATGATCTTCGGCTTTAGAGGTCAATCCGAAGAAATCTTACAGCATGACGTTGATTTACTGATGAAATTAAATCCTCGTCAGATTACGACTTACCCGCTGATGGTCACGACACAAACAAAAGCTAGTGTAAGAAATACGATTGCTGCGCCCACTGCTGATTTGGCCTCACAATACAGAATCATTCTGGATACGCTCGGTAAGAACTACAATCAGCTTACTTCATGGACCTTCGGCCGCTCTCACGATGAAGGGTTCGATGAATACGTTGTCGATCATGACGAATATCTCGGATTGGGTTCCGGTGCCTTTAGCTTTTTGGGTGACTCCCTTTATGTCAATACGTTTAGCTTACGCCGCTATAACGAACGCATCAGTCAGGGGAAAATGGGAGTTGAACGCCGAAAGCGCTTTGATAAGCACGCTATTTTGCAATACAGACTTCTATTGGGGCTTTTTGCTGCCCGTTTATCCAGAAAATACTTCCGAGAAATCCATGGAGTTGAGCTGGATAGGGCTCTGTTTAAAGAAATGCTGGGTTTAAAACTTGCTGGTGCTATCAAAGACAACCCCAAAGATCCAGATAATCTCATCGTAACCGATGCTGGTAAATTCTTGGGCTTAGTGATGATGAAAGCCTTTTACTCAGGCATGGATAACGTGCGGGCAGAATTGCGTAAACCGTTATCTTCTATCGATATGTAAAGCAATATGCTACCTCTAAAGAGGTAGCATATCTCATGCTATTTTTTCTTATTTTTTGCGAAAATTCTTTATAGTTCCTGTGTTGTCATGGGATCTGCTGGGACCAAGGCTGATTTCTGACGACAGGAATTGTACGTACAATCCCTGAGTTTCAAGATGAACCTGTGCACGAGGCACTTGTGACTTAGAGATTCTATTTTCTGTAAATCTTGGGAGAGATTTAAACATGTCCAAAACGATTATGGTCAATACGTTTACGCCGCCGCCCAATGCGCACGGTGAGAACGGACCTGAATACGTTGGCAACCTCCGTCGTGGCGAATTACGCGGCGTGATCAAGATCAACAAAGATAACTGCGTTGGTTGTGATACCTGCCGTAAAGTCTGCCCGGTGCATGCCATTTCCGGTGGCTTGGGTGTTGTCCATTCCATCCGCGAAGATGCCTGCTTGTCTTGCGGCCAATGCTTAATCGCTTGCCCCTTCAATGCGATTGAACAAATGAGCTTCGTTGACGAAGTTATGAAGATGCTTGATGATCCCAACAAACTTGTTGTGGCCCATCCATCTCCTGCTGTTCGTGTTTCTGTCGGTGAAGAATTTGGCGCCAAGGCTGGTGAACTCGTTACCGAACAGTTTATCAACGCTTTGGAAAAGGCCGGTTTCGTAACTTATGATGTAAACCAAACCGCCGACCAGACGATTATGGAGGAAGGCTTTGAATTCGTTAACAAGATCCGTTACTGGGTCTTAGGCGAACGCGGTCCTGAGTTGGAAGAAGCCGCAAAGCACCCCTTCCCGCACTTCACGAGTTGCTGCCCGGCTTGGGTTAAGAATGTTGAAACATTCCACCCGGGTCTGATTCCGCATTTGTCTACCGCTAAGAGCCCGATTCAAATGGGTGGCCCCATCGCTAAGACTTGGGCAGCGGAATACGTTTGGAAAAAAGATCCTCGCGATATCTATGTTGTCGCTGTAACGCCTTGCACTGCTAAGATTTTTGAAGCTGCTCGCCCGGAAATGAATTCGGCCTGGCACCATTTAGTAGAAACAGGCAAGATTCCTGCCAATACTCCGTCTTTCCAAGACGTTGACGCTGTAATTACAGCTCGTGAAATTGCTGAAATTTTCCGTCGCAAGGGCATTAACCCGCTCGAACTGCCGAAGACTCGTGAACGCAGCACGATGGAAGTCTATACCGGTGCTGGTACGATTTTCGGTGCATCCGGTGGTGTGATGGAAGCCGCTTTGCGTACAGCTTATTTTGTATTATCTGGCGAAGAACTCAAGAACCCGGACATCAAGATTGTTCGTGGTCGTACCGATGCAGTCGTGGAAGCCACAATCCCTGTACCTATCAAGAAATTGGGCGGTAAGGTTTTTGAAGTTCGTGTCTGTGTTGTCAACGGTGCCCTGCAAGGTCTCGAAGGCGTTTTACGCCGCATCAAGGAAGACAAGAACCGCTACCACTTCATCGAAGTGATGAACTGCCCCGGCGGTTGCGTCAATGGTGGCGGTCAGCCGGTTCGTACCGACAGTGCAACGTGGTTAAACCCCACGTTACCGGTTCCCGTGCAAATCTAATTGGATGGAGACAATAAATGCGCAAGTATGAATATACCGAACGACAAACCGTTGCTATGCTCGGTCGCCGCGGCTTTTTAAAAGTTGTCGGTGTAACGGCCTTGGCAATTGGTGTCACAGGTTACGCCGTTGTTGACCTCATCCAACGTCGTTCCGATGTGATTAAGGCTCGCCAAGCCGGTTTGTATCGTGATGATAAGATTTGCCAGGAAAACGGCTTGACTTGTTCTCACCAAAACAAGTCTGTGTTGCGTTTCTACGCTGATATGCACACTCAACCGGCTACCGGCGAATTGGCTCACCACCTTTTGCATACCCACTATTATCCGCGTACGCAATTAGCGGTTTTGGGAGGTAAATAATGGCTGAACGGATTTTACGATTCCACCCCGCCGACAAAATCTTTCACGCTGTCAATGCGGTAACGTGGTTTGCTTTGCTGTTTACTGGTGCAGCTGTTTATTTCTGCAACCTCTCTGATGAAACAGCTAACAACTTAATGATCTGGCATATTTGGATTGCTGTGGTCTATACCTTTAATTTGATCGGTTATCTGGTGTTTGCTCCGCATCGCTTTGCGGCCACCTTGAACGCCTTGTTAACCTGGGATATGGATACGATTAAGTGGTTCCGTAATTTCGGCGGCTATCCTCGTCGTTTCTTCAAAATCCCCTTCGGTCCGGTTGAAGTGCCGCCGCAAGGCCGCTATAACGGCGGTCAGAAGATGAGCTATCTCATTTTCTTCTTCATGATGTACGGTCTTGCCGTAACTGGTTGGATGCTCTTTTACTTCGCTCCTGCGATTCCTAAAGGCGCCTTCTGGTGGATGTACATTTTCCATGTTTGGGGTTCCATCATCTGCTCGCTGATGGTCGTCTGTGCTCATATCCCCTTGGCTCTGCTCTCTTGGGAACACTTCAAGGGTATCTGGGGTCCGGGCGAAGGCACAATCTCTTACGAGGCTGCCGAACACCATTCTCCGAAATGGCTTGAAAAGGATGTTATTCGTACTAATCTTGAAAAGTAATTTGTACGAAAGTATCGCTTTGATACACATCTGACTTAAAGGGATCCGTTATCATTACTCGGGTCCCTTTTTTATTGGATAGGAAAAAGCAACATTATGGCAACAAGTCGCATGGAAACCCCTAAAGGATTACGATTACATTTTGGTCTTTTTGGTAAACGTAATGCCGGGAAGTCCTCCCTCATTAATGCGCTTGCCAATCAAAGTATTTCCATTGTTAGTAGCGTTGCGGGGACTACCACTGACCCTGTAGAAAAAGCTTTTGAACTTTCACCGATCGGCCCTGTTGTTTTTATGGATACGGCCGGTATTGATGACATAGGAGATCTTGGACAAGCTCGCGTGCAAAAAAGTCTCTCAGTACTGGAATGGATGGATGTAGCTATCGTAGTCTGTGAGGCCGGAACATGGGGAGAGCACGAAGAAGGAATCCTTAAGATCACAAAGTCAAATGCGACCCCTACAATCATTGTTTTCAATAAATGTGACTTAAGAAATCCCTCCGCAGAACAAATAAATTCATTGACCTCCCGCAACTATAAAGTTGTTCAAACGAGTGCTGAAAATCGTCAAGGAATCGGAGAGTTACGCGATGCAATCATAGAGACTGTCTTGGAAAAAACTGAGCCGGATCGTCCATTAATCGGTGACTTAGCTCAAGCAGGAGACACTGTTATTTTAGTGACCCCAATTGATACCGGAGCTCCTAAAGGCCGACTGATTTTGCCTCAGGTACAAGCTATCCGTGAACTTTTGGACGCAGGAGCCAAATGCGTTGTTATTAAAGAAGACCGAATCACGGAGACACTAAATGAATTAAAAGCCCCTCCCCGCCTTGTTATAACAGATAGTCAGGTTGTGTTGCGTGTTGTTAAAGAGGTACCGGAACCAATCCCTGTAACGACATTTTCCATTCAGATGGCTTATTCCAAAAGTGACCTTTTAGAAATGGCGATCGGCGCTGCTGCTCTAACTAAGTTAAAACCCGGCGATAAAGTTCTAATTGCCGAAACTTGCTCTCATCATCCCTTAAAAGATGATATCGGCCGAGTAAAAATCCCTAATTGGCTTAGAAAAACCGTAGGAGATCTTCAAATTGAGATTGCTGTTGGGAAAGACTTCCCGACAGATCTTTCTCCCTATAAAGTCATTATCCAGTGCGGCGGCTGTATTGTAACCCGTCGACATATGCTTGCACGCCTGCGTCAAGCAAAGGCTCAAGGCGTTCCCATGACAAACTATGGAGTAACAATTTCTTATCTGCAGGGCGTATTGCCAAGAGTATTAGCCTGCCATCCGGATGCTAAGGTAGCCTTTGATAACGCTTTAAAAACTCTGTGAAAAATCTATGACCAGTATCTCAGATATCGTTAAACAAATTGAATTTAGTGACGATGATATTGTCCGACTTCTAGCGATCAGTGATCCTCAGGAGGCGGAAATTTTACGTCGGGCTGCATATAACAAAGCAACTGAAACAGTTGGAAATAATGTTTATTATCGAGGTTTAATTGAGTTCTCTAACATTTGCACCCTAGACTGCCGTTATTGCGGCATTCGTAAATCGAACCATCAAGTGCCTCGCTATGAGCTAGATAAAGACACAATTGTGGCGGCGGCTGTCTGGGCTGCTCAGAATCATTACGGATCTATCTGTCTGCAATCTGGTGAAAGGCGTGATCCAAAGTTTATTGAATTTGTCACAGATGTTCTAAAAGCCATTCACACCGAAACGGTCAGTCCGGTATTGCCCAACGGACTGGGTATTACTCTGTCACTGGGTGAACAACCCTACGAAGTGTATAAACAGTGGGCAGAAGCGAGTGGCAATCCGACTGGTTTGCGTTACCTCTTAAGATTTGAAACTTCAAACCCAACGCTATTTAATCATCTACACTGCTCCCCTGGCCGTGAAAAGGGTTTAGAACGCCGTTATCAAGCCTTGTCGGATTTAAGGCGAGCCGGCTATCAAGTAGGCTCTGGTGTCATGATCGGCATCCCCGGACAAACTCTTCAGGATTTATGTCGTGATATCCGAACATTCCAACAATTGGATTTGGACATGATCGGCATGGGCCCCTATATCATAAGCGAAGGCGCAGATATGTTGGGTGAAGGCATGATGGAAGAAAAAGCTCTTATGCGGCTTTCACTTAACATGATTGCCACCACCCGTTTAGTGCTACCTGATATCAATATTGCAGCTGCCACAGCTTTACACGCATTGGAAGAAAACGGGCGTGAAAAGGGAATTTTGCATGGCTGCAACGTCATTATGCCCAATATCACGCCGAGGGTTGTACGAAAAAACTATCAACTCTATGCCAATAAACCGTTTATAGAGCAAGAACCCAGTGACTCAAATTTATACCTACAAAACAGCATTCAAAAAACTGGACGTAGTGTCGCCTTAAATGTACTGGGTAGCTCAAAACACTGGAAAATAAGGACAGGACATTCTTAAGAATATCGGCTGCAATGCAGCCGATATAACATTATTCAAAAGTTTGGTTCTTTTCTCTTGTAGTATGGAATTGAACCTGAGGCCAGTGCTTTTGAGTGGTCTGCAGATTGTAGATAGAAGTAGCTAAGTACACCAAATTTCCATCAGCGTCTCTTGCAAGTCTGGAGGCCTGTTCGTCCATAAACTGTTTTTGTGTCAGTTCATCGGGAAAGGACAACCAACGAGCCGTTGAAACATCAGTATTTTCGTAGAGTGCGTCAACTTTATATTCTGTTGCCAATCTCTGAGCCACAATTTCAAACTGCAAAAATCCGACGGCTCCCAAAAACAGATGTCCTAAATCGTTTTCAAACACTTGAATCGCGCCCTCTTCTCCCAACTCCTTAAGTCCCTTATGAAGTTGTTTAGCCTTAAACGGATCTTTAGGACGGGCAGAGCGAAACAGTTCTGGTGCAAAATAGGGAATTCCAGTAAATCCCAGCTTTTCACCTTCAGTCAATGTATCCCCGATATGTAATTGTCCGTGATTATAGATACCAATGATGTCCCCAGCGACTGCATCGGTCATCGTGACGCGATCATTGGCCATAAATGTCAAGGCATTGGGAATTTTCATCTCTCGGTCCTCACGCAAGTGCTTGACCTTCATTCCCGGTGTATAACGGCCTGAGCAAACGCGGAAAAAAGCGATACGGTCTCGATGTTTCGGATCCATATTGGCCTGAATTTTGAAAACAAAGCCGGTAAAAGGTTTTTCCGTCGGCTCTACCACTCGTACACCACCGTCTCGAGGCTGCGGTTCCGGTGCCCACTGAACCAAGGCTTCCAGAACATCCTTCACACCAAAATTATTAACACCAGAACCAAAGAAAACCGGGCTTTGTTCACCAGCCAAGAATTTCTGGATGTCAAATGGATTGCTGACTCCTTTAATCAGTTCAATACTTTCACGAACATACCCCATTTCCATCGGAAACAGTTCATCTAGCCTGGGGTTATCCAATCCCTCTATCAGCTCTTCATTGCCCGATAAGCGATCTTCACCTGGTGTAAAACGAACCAGATGGTCCTTAGTTAGAGAAAAAACACCTCTAAAAGTTTTACCCATGCCAATCGGCCAGGTAATCGGAACACATTCCAACTTTAGAATTTCTTCTATTTCGCTTAACAGATCGATCGGATCACGGACTTCTCGGTCCATTTTGTTGATGAAGGTAATAATCGGCGTATTACGCAAACGACAAACCTCTAAAAGTTTAATGGTTTGCGCCTCAACACCCTTGGCAGCATCAATCACCATCACAGCCGCATCAACGGCTGTTAACACACGGTAGGTATCTTCAGAGAAATCTTCATGCCCGGGCGTATCAAGTAAATTAATTACATGATCAGCATACTCGAACTGCATGACTGAACTTGTCACAGAGATCCCGCGCTGTTGTTCAACTTCCATCCAGTCACTGGTTGCATGTCGCGCTGCTTTTCTTCCTTTCACGGCTCCAGCCATTTGAATGGCTCCGCCGAAAAGTAGCAATTTTTCAGTCAATGTTGTTTTACCCGCATCAGGGTGAGCAATAATGGCAAAGGTTCTTCTTTTTTTAACATCCTTTGCCAATTGAGTATCTAAAAGAGCCATTTTTTAAATTTCTTCCGACAATTCAAGGCGTAAAGTCAACAATTAAGGGGGTTATTGTACCGAATTTCATCAAAATCCCCTGTTAAAAATTCTTAGGCGTTACAATGCTCAAAATATTATTTGGAGTCTATAAATGAGTTATTTCCCACAATGGAAATTAAAACGTGACGGAATCATTGCTCCTGATGAACGTTTACCGGCCAGCCAAACATTAGCTTTGGGTGTCCAACATGTTGTTGCCATGTTTGGTTCAACGATCTTAGCGCCTCTGTTAATGGGATTTGATCCTAACGTTGCTATCTTAATGAGTGGTATAGGCACTCTGATTTTCTTTTTCATTGTCGGCGGTCATGTTCCGAGCTACTTAGGTTCAAGTTTTGCCTTTATCGGCGTTGTCATTGCAGCCACAGGCTACAGTGCAGGCTCTGGGCTTAACGGTAATATTGGCGTTGCTCTCGGAGGCATTATCGCCTGTGGTTTCATCTACGCAGTCGTAGGCCTGATTGTGATGGCAACCGGTGTCAAATGGATCGAAAAGCTCATGCCTCCTGTTGTAACAGGGGCCGTGGTTGCGGTCATCGGCTTGAATTTGGCTCCAACGGCCTGTAAAAGTGTTGGTGACGGCACCTTCAACGCCTGTATCGCCATTATTACAATGGTTTGTGTGGGTGCGGTTGCAGTTTACACTCGTGGCTTAATACAAAAACTGCTGATTCTTGTTGGTATTGCCTTAAGCTATGTGATCTACTTCGTTTTAGCCAATGTCTTAAACATGGGACCTGCAATTGACTTTTCCGTTATTGCCAATGCCTCATGGTTTGGTCTACCTCATTTTGCAACTCCTAGTTTTGACTTTAATGCTGTTTTGTTAATCACCCCTGTTGTCATTATTTTGATCGGGGAAAATTTAGGGCATGTGAAAGCTGTTACCGCCATGACTGGACGTAACCTAGACCCTTATATGGGACGTGCTTTCTTAGGTGACGGCATTGCCACTATGTTTGCGGCCAGTTTCGGCGGAACTGGCGTAACGACTTACGGTGAAAATATCGGCGTTATGGCTGCTACCCGTGTTTATTCCACTTTAATATTTGTTGTAGCGGCCTGCTTCGCCATTATTCTTGGCTTTTCTCCAAAATTCGGAGCAGTGATCCAAACAATTCCTCAACCATTGCTTGGCGGAGTTTCAATTGTAGTATTCGGATTAATTGCTGTTGCTGGAGCCAGAATTTGGGTCGTCAACCAGGTGGACTTTGGCAACAATCGCAATCTCATCGTTGCAGCGGTTACCTTAATTCTTGGTGCTGGAGATTTCACTATTAACATCGCAGGCTTTACACTCGGTGGTATTGGCACAGCCACTTTCGGTGCAATTTTGCTCAACGCCTTAATGAACCAAGGCAGTTCACGAGAAGGTGAACCGTTAATTGAACGTTAATTTGTTATCAATTGAGTAGGGGAGCCTTTAAGCTCCCTTCTCTCACACTGCAATTACATTCATGTCGTTTGGTACCTGACGCTTCCTGAGGCTTTTGGGGCACTCCTTTCTCATACAGCCTGCACCCATATTCAACCCAATCTCTACAATACTGCGTTCTTCAACAAACTTTGATCTTGCCACTCACTGACAGCTTTTGAATAAAGTTTTTAATTTATGATCTTGCGATCGTCGCATACCTAGTTTCTGTTTTATTCTCCTGCTTACCGTTTCTAGCCTTACGTTAGATGAAATTGTGACCTAGCGCCACTAGCAGTACGTCCTACAGAACGTCTCGAAAAAATCCCGACTAGCTTTTCTGCCAATCGGGATTTTTTATATTAAAAACACAGACCTAAGAGGTCCCTGTACTTTTGCTCATTAAGCTCTCTTTTCGAGCACAGGTTCGGTGACACCATCGACTCCCACCAACACCAAGCTCGTAAGCATTGCTAATTGGGGACCTTGATAAGCATCAACCGGTTCATACCATTCTTTGACGTTATGGTTGAAACCTTCCTTACCACCGCCACCAAGGGTCGTTGCAGGCACACCTTTATTAACTGCCACGTTGTGATCAGTAGAAGCAAAAGCATAGGAATAAAGCGGAATGCCCAAAGCTGCCATAGCACCACGAGCCGCTTGCAAAACGCTGACATCATCTTTTTGTCCGCCACCGGGACGATGACCGATCGGTTCAAGAGTGAGTTTCACACCGTCTTCATCCTTGTAACCCCAACGTGCATTTTCATCTTTTGCAGCTTGTTCAAAGATCGGCAGAATACGAGCCTCCAGTTCGTCCAATTCTTTGGCACCAGCACTTCTCATATCCAATTCCATTTCCACGTGTGCAGCGATGGAGTTAACCGTTGTGCCGCCCTTAATCGTGCCGCAAGTAAACGTTGTCTTCGGGTCGCTCACTGTTTGCAAATCGGCAATCTTAGCAATAGCACGACCGATAGCATGAATAGCGCTTGGCGTACCAAAAGCATTCCAAGAGTGACCACCGGGGCCGTCAAAGTGCACACGATAGCGCTTAGAACCCGTAGCACCACATAAAACACGATTAACATTCACACCGTCGACAGAAATAAATCCATCAATATGAATACCGCTCTTATTGAAGAGGTACTTAGAACCGCGAAGGTCACCGTTACCCTCTTCACCAACACTACCCACAAAGAGAATATCGCCAACCGTTTCAATCTTGAATTCTTGCAAAGTACGCAATACCTGCAAGATAGCAGCCAAGCCGCGGGCATCGTCACTGATGCCTGGAGCTAAATAACGATCTCCTTCACGGCGAACTTTCACATTAGTTCCTGCCGGGAATACTGTATCCAAGTGAGCGGCCAAAACAAGCGTCGGACCATTACCCTTGCCGCAACGGCGAGCCAACACGTTACCTTCTTCATCAATGGAAGCTTTCAGACCCAGTTCTTCCAAGCGACGAACGAAGTCCTTCGCACGAACTTCTTCATGGAAAGGAGGCGCTTCTACTTCGGTAATCGCGATTTGATCGGCAAGCGTTTTTTCGTCATCACGTTTGACCGCTTCAATCGCAGCCTTGATTGTTTCACAAGCAGCCAATTTATCAACGGCAGCTTGAACATGCGCCAAAAGCGGCGGCATTTCTAAAGGCTTTGCATCCTTAGGGTTGTCCATATTCAACTCCTCAACTTTGTTAAACACTGAAAACTTTCGTTTTCATATCCTGTTGATTTTATCATTTCAGCTAAGTAAAACGACTTATTTTCATAAGCTTGGATCAACGTTTTAGCTTAGCAAAGGCACTTGCCATAGCACCCAACGGTCTATCTTGAGCCTGTCCAAGCTGATTACGGCGAATTAGTTTATTGCTCAGACTACCTTTTTTCATCGACAGAGAAATACGATTTCTACCAACATCAACCTCGAGCACCCGAACTTTGACAATTTGACCAACTTTGACCACTTCACGAGGATCCTTAACAAAGTGATCGGCCAACTCCGACACGTGCACCAACCCATCCTGATGTACACCAATATCAACAAAAGCTCCGAACGCCGCTACGTTGGAAACGACTCCCTCAAGCTCCATATTCGGTTTCAAATCCGATATGGTTTCTACACCTTCTTTGAAAACAGCCGTTTTAAATTCCGGTCTAGGATCTCTGCCCGGCTTTTCAAGCTCGAGCAAAATATCCTTAACCGTCGGAATACCAAACTGATCATCTGTAAAATCTGAAGCTTTTAGCTGACGTAGCACACTTTGATTACCAATTAAAGTAAAAATATCAGAACCTGTTTTCTGAAGAATTTTTTCAACGACAGGGTAGGCTTCTGGATGAACAGAGGAGGCATCAAGTGGATTGTCTCCACCTGTTATTCGTAAAAATCCAGCGGCTTGTTCAAATGTTTTTTCTCCTAATCGCGGTACATCCAGCAATTGACGACGATTTTTAAATGCCCCATGAGCATCTCGGAAGCTAACAATCGATTGTGCCACGGACTTTGTTAGGCCTGAAACTCGAGCCAAAAGCGGCACACTGGCGGTGTTTAAGTCTACTCCAACAGCATTAACACAGTCCTCTACCACTGCATCAAGTTTTTGAGCCAGATGCACCTGATTAACATCATGCTGATATTGACCCACACCGATGGCTTTAGGGTCAATTTTGACTAACTCTGCCAACGGATCCTGCAGTCGCCTTGCGATGGATACTGCACCACGATAGCTGACATCCATATTTGGGAATTCTTTGGCCGCAAGTTCGCTTGCTGAATACACGCTTGCTCCAGCTTCGCTTACTACAATCTTCGTCAAACCTAATTCAGGATGCCGGGCAATCAATTCGCCAGCTAGTCGATCTGTTTCGCGACTTGCCGTACCGTTTCCAATGCTAATTAACTTAGATCCATGACGCTTAGCCAAGGCAGCCAAAATCTCTATAGACTGATCCCACTGTCTTTTGGGCTCATGAGGATAGATCACCCCTGTTTCCAAAACACCACCAGTTGAAGAAATTACCGCAACTTTCACACCGGTCCGAAGGCCTGGATCCAACCCAATCACTCCTTTTTGACCTGCCGGTGCTGCGAGAAGTAAATCCTTCAAATTGATCCCAAAAACTCGAATAGCTTCCTCTTCGGCTCGCTCACGAACAGTTTCAAAAAGTTCGCTCTCAAGGTTCAAACAAACTTTGACTCTCCACGTCCATCGGCAAACATCCAACAACCATTTATCTGCTGCCCTACCTAAATCTTTGATCCCGACATGCTCGGCTATCATCTGTTGGCAAGGATGAGGAACTTGTGCTTCTTCCTGTTCACTGAGCGCAACTTTTACCGACAACACTCCTTCTTGGCGTCCTCTAAAAAGGGCTAATGCACGATGAGAAGGAATAGAGCTTAATGGCTCTTCAAAATCAAAATAATCTTTATATTTTGCTCCATCACCCTCTTTACCCTGCACAAGTTCAGAGACAATAAAACCGTGCTTACCTAAAAAGGATCTCAGGGCTGCAAGTAATTCAGCATCCTCACTGAATCGTTCAGCCAAAATATCCCTAGCTCCATTTAAAGCATCTTTAACTGCAGATATCCCTTTTTCAGGGTTAAGAAAGTGCTCAGCTTCTTGTTCAGGAACCAATGTCGGATTTTCAAGTAACTTATCGGCCAAAGGCTCTAAGCCCGCCTCTTTTGCTATTTGTGCACGAGTGCGTCTCTTTGGCTTATACGGTAAATACAAATCTTCAATACGTTGCTTAGTTTCTGCTTGCATTAAAGCTAACTTCAACTCATCTGTTAATTTGCCCTGAGAGGCGATTGAGTCTATGACAGCTGTACGACGAGCTTCCATATCTCTTAGGTAAACTAATCGTTCCTGCAACAAACGCAACTGTGAGTCATCCAGCCCTCCTGTTACTTCTTTGCGATAACGGGCGATAAAAGGTACTGTTGCACCGTTATCTAATAAATCTACAGCTGCAAGTACCTGAGCATTGGTCGCTTTAATATCTTTCGATAAAGTTAAAGCGATTCGCGTATTGGCTTCTTGAGTCAATGTCATTGTTCAATCTTTCGAAAGGAAAATTAACGAATTATGAGAGTTCAGATAAACGACCTGCTTGTTGTCTGATCCGCTCTACCATATCTTGGTCTTTTTGTTCGTATGCTTTGCGTCTCAGTGACAAAAAGATATCTTCTTGAGGCGCTGTTTCAATGTCTTCTTCATAAAGAAAATGAAGACTAATCGTATTTTTTAGTTCCAATGTTTGGATTTCAATAGTCAGTCGGCTTCCTGGATAGTTTTCTGTATGTTCAATATCGGTTACCATCGTGTGGTTATCGAGAAAACTGACCCTATCTTTTACATCCATTGAGCTGAAGTGCAAAACACGATCAAGTACATGCACTCCATCTTCGAATGACTCCTTAACCTCTGAACTTTCTATAGGCTCAAAATATTCATGGGGATGCTTTGCATAGTGCTCTAGGTGCCTCAATAAATTTGAGACGGTCAGTAACTTAAAAAGTGGATCGTCTGAATTAGTCACCTCAATCGTATGTTCATGAACTTTAATCATGTGTACTGCCTTTCTTAATTCGTCGTTCCAACCAAATACTGTATCGAGACATCAAAAGGCTGGAAAAGAAGTAAATTGCGGCGACAAATATATAACCTTCTACAAAAAATTGACGCCACTGGGGATCTCCCAGTGCGAGACGCAACGCTCCCGTTAGATCATACATAGATACAACTGTCACCAAAGATGTATCCATAAATGTTGAAAGCAAACTGTTGACCAATGCAGGGATGACGGCAACCAGAGCTTGCGGCAAAATGATATAGGCATACACTTGCCATGGTTTAAAACCCAGAGAGGCTGCGGCATTGAATTGGCCGCTACGAATCGTTTGTAATCCTCCCCTCACAGTTTCTGCCATGTACGCAGCCTGAAATAGCACAATACCTAGAGCAATGCGCCAAAAACCATCAATGGCTAAACCAGACGGCAAAAGCAAAGGAAAAATATAAGTCGCAACAAATAAAACCGTGATTAACGGCACGCCCCGAACCAATTCAATATAACTGGCTGAAAGCACTCTCAGAATTGGTAAAGATGAGCGTCGACCGATAGCCAATGCAATCCCAATCGGCGCAGAAAAGGTCATACCAATTAAAGTTAAAATGACCGTAAGTGGTAACCCACCCCAGGCGTCAGAATCCACAGAAGTGAGACCAAAAATACCTCCTGCCATCAGAAGGAAAAACGCTGCAAAAGCAAGGATCCAACCGATAACAATCGCTTTGAACCCCTTTTTAGTCCAAAAAAGCGGTATCGCTGTGATGATTAACATCAAAACAATAAGGAAAGTAGCCAGCCCTGCCCTCCATTGCTCCTCGTACGGATAACGCCCAAAAAGAATCAGACGCCATTTTTCAGCCACAAAACCCCAACAAGCTCCATCAGAGGAACGACAAAGAGCGAGATTAGGTTCAGTAACTGCGTTCAGCACTCCCCAGTCTAAAAATTGAACAGCAAACCAAAACAAGCTGCCAGTAATTAAAAGGGTGAGCAGTGATCGAACGGGTGAACCGAAATAGTCTTTCCGGAGGCTTTCGCTAAGGGTGACATTCATCAACATCATTTTCCGTCCTTAGCGTGGCACTGAGACCACTTTTGTGTTAACTCGATTCATAATCAATGCAATGATCAGGTTAAGTAGCAAATACACCATCATGATGATGACTATCGCTTCTAGAGCCTGCCCCATGATAACAATCGATGTATTCCCCACACTGACAATATCCGGATAACCGATAATGACAGCCAACGAAGAATTTTTTGTTAAATTCATATATTGACTGGACATAGGAGGAATAATTAATCGAAGCGACTGAGGCAAAATCACATAACTTATCGTCTGCAATCGTGTCATTCCCAACGCTTCAGCTGCCCTCCACTGGTTAATAGGAACTGCCAAAATTCCAGCTCTAACAATTTCAGCAATAGATGCTGAAGTAAATGTTGTCAATCCTATCCAAAGAGCCATGAATTCTGGAGTAGCGCTAGCTCCGCCGGTCACTAAGAACCCTTCTCTATGAGGTTGACTCCATCCAAACAGAACCCCAGCCCCAAACCATACCAATAAGGCAATAATCACAGCAACGAGTATCGCATCACAAGTGGCAACCAAGCTTGTTAATTTCTTAACTAAGCAACGTTTTACAACAAGGAACGCAATAACTGCTACAAGTAGTGCTGTTAAATTTGTTTGCCATAAAAACAATGGTACGCTGAATTGAAAGCCAGCTTTAGACAACATAGCCCAAGAGCCAAAATGGATGGGATCAAAAGAGTCTGGAAGAAATTCAGTAATAACAAGATAGATTGCAAAAAGCTGAATCAGAAGCGGAATATTTCGGTAAAACTCTACATGCGCCATACCTAAAAAGCGAACCAACGGATGCTTTGACAGACGCATCAAACCAACGATCACACCCAAAATAGTTGCTGATATAACCGCTAAAAATGAAACACGAATTGTATTGAAAAAACCGGCCAGAAACATTCGACCGAAACTATCATTTGAAGAGATTGAAATTAATGACTCACCAATCTCAAAGCTAGCCCGATCACTTAAGAAGGCAAATCCAGAACGAATATCTCTGGCTTGTAAATTACTGAATATATTTTGGGCAAAAAGATAAATAACCCCCAGCACTAGGGCGAAGACAACAAATTGCCAGAACCACTCTTTTCGGCGACGATAGGCTTCGCGCCTACGCCAAGCAGAGTCACCAGTCAGGCTTGAGAGATGGTTTTTCTTTTGCGTTTGCATCTTTAACTAAAATGGCGGTTGAAACAACCGCCACTTCATCAATCTCCGATTATCAGCGGATCGGTGGCGCGTACAACAGACCGCCTTGAGTCCAAAGATTGTTATTTCCTCTGGGCAAACCGAGTTTTGACTTAGGTCCCAAGTTGGCTTCAAAGCTTTCACCATAGTTACCGACCTGTTTGATGATACGATAACTCCAGTCCTTATCCAAACCTAGCATTTTACCCATATCTTCAGAGGCGCCAACCAATCGCTGTACGTCAGGACGCATATCACTTAACTTCTTTTCGTCAATGTTGGCCTTAGTTAAACCAAGCTCTTCGGCATTAATCATGGCAAAAATAGACCAACGAACAATAGAGTACCATTCATCATCGCCACGACGTACTGCAGGGGCCAACGGTTCTTTGGAAATAACATCCGGGAGAATATCGTAGTCTGCAGGATTGGTTGCATTAGCTCGACCTCCAGCTAAATCACTCATGTCGGTTGTATAGGCTTGACAACGGCCGGAGAAAAAAGCTGCTTGAGTTGCTTCAGTAGTATCAAACACCACTGTCTTAAATTTCATATTATTCGTGGTGAAAAAGTCAGCAAGACTTTTCTCACTCGAAGTCCCCGACTGTACACAAATTGTTGCTCCATTAAGCTGTTTTGCACTCGTGACATTAAGACGCTTAGGCACCATAAAGCCTTGTCCGTCGTAGTAGGTAACGGCCGTAAATAGCGCCCCTGTCGTCGTATCTCGATTCATCGTCCAAGAAGTATTTCGAGCCAATACATCAATTTCACCAGCCTGTAAAGCTGTGAAACGCTGAGGAGAACTTAAAGGCACATATTTCACTTTAGAAGCATCTCCAAGGGTTGCCGCAGCCACAGCTCGACAGACATCAACATCTAACCCCGTCCAATTGCCTTTACTGTCCACGGAAGCAAAACCAGGCGCTGCAGTATTAACACCGCAAATCAACTGCCCTCTAGCTTTAACCGTTTCAAGAGTACTTGTCGCTGCAAAAGAGAGCGAACTAACGGTCAATCCTAAACATGCAACGGATAAGGCAATTAATGTCCTATTCATATTTTTCCTCTTTCTTATATTTTTGCCAAAACTTTTTGAAGTCAATCAGAAGTTTTGACAGAACCCCCCCCCTGGGAGAGCACCTCTCCTAGCTCTGTCGATATTGTTACTTAAATAGAAAAAAACAACAATATACAAGAGTGACTAGTTTTTGTAATTTTAGAAAAAAGTCTTTATTTTTGCTATACTTAGCGCTTGTTAAATTCGCCCAATTTTTATGTCATTTACCGCATTACTTTTTTGTCTAATCGCTCTGATTTTCACCAGTAGCTTTTTTTCCATCTCTGAAATTTCACTGGCTGCAGCTAAAAAAATTCGTTTGCGTACCCTAGCTGATGAAGGCCATAAAAAAGCTTCCCGTGTTTTAGCCTTACAAGAACATCCGGGGCATTTTTTTACGGTCATTCAAATTTGTGTCAACGCATTGTCTCTGGCTGGCGGTATTCTGGGTGAACGTCTTTTTACCCCTAACTTCACTTCATTGGTCTCTATTTTCATTCACGACACTGCGATAGCTCATAACGTTGGTTTCTGGGGTGGTTTTATTACATCGACTACTTTATTTATTCTGTTTGCAGACCTTATTCCTAAGCGCTTGGCTTTAGTTGCACCGGAATCAATTGCTATGGCCATTATCGGGCCCATGAGCTTTTTGATTAAGATTCTTCGCCCTTTTGTATGGTTTTTCAATGGATTGGCCAATATTATCATCCGCCGTTTCGGTCTTCCTGAACGGACTAAAGACAAAATCACCTCTGAAGATATTATTGCAACAGTCGATGCCGGAACTGCAGCAGGAGTCATTGCCAGTGAAGAAAAAAATGCCATTGAAAATATTTTCGAGTTAGAAAGCCGTACAGTCCCAAGTTCCATGACACCGCGGGAAAATATCGTTTATTTTTTACTGACTGACTCTGAAGAAGAAATTTGCCGAAAAGTTGTTAGTTGCCCACACAATCAATACATTGTTTGTAATGAAACGCTTGACAATGTAGTCGGTGTAATTGACTCTAAGGCTCTGCTTGGCCGCATAATGAGTGATCACCCTCTTTCACTTAAGGATGACGGATTGGTTCACCCGGTACAACTTGTACCTGATTCACTGACTCTGTCTGAAATTCTTGACACTTTCAAGCGTACTAACAGCGACATTGCTATCATCATCAATGAATATGCATTAGTCGTCGGCATTATCACGCTAAATGATGTCATGAGTACCGTTATGGGCGATCTAGTCACTACAGAAGAAGAATCCCAAATTGTTGAAAGAGAGGATGGATCTTGGTTAGTAGACGGCTCTACACCGGTTGATGATTTAGAACGCTTACTCGATGTAGATAGTCTGCCTGAAGACTCTACTTACGAAACTGTTGCAGGCTTTATGATGTATATGCTCAGAAAAATTCCTAAGCGTACCGACAAAGTAGTTTACGGCGGTTACCGCTTTGAAGTTATTGATACAGACAAAAATAAAGTCGATCAAGTGCTCATCTCTGTCATTAAGCCCGAGCAATCTAAAACGGTTGTTTTGGAATCTAACATTGAACCACTCAAATAGTTTTTTAGGAAATTTCTGGCTGGAATTGTGTTTCTAACTTGTGACAATTCCAGCCTTTTGTTTTAATCAGAACAGTTCCTACTTTTTCTTACGACTACGAGTTAAGGTTGCCTTTTTCTGTGAAAATTCAAAACCGATAGACCCATCTTTACCTAACACCAAAAAGGCAGAAAACTTTCTCTTTGTTCGATTAGAAACAAAGTCTTGAAGTTCACTGCTTTTACCTTCAGAGAGAATTTTGACGGCTTGATCTTCAGAGATAGGTTGTTGAAGAATAGTCTTGCCAATTCTAAAGTCGCATTCTTTCTTTAAAGTTTTCTCACAAACATAACCTTTTGGACTGTCAAAGACTTGAGAACCGCATTTAGGACACTTCCCAATAACTTTAAGTGTCGATACATCAATCGGTTCATTGCTATCCTTTTGCTCATTTCCAAAGTCGAATTCCAACTTAAAATCGTCTGTCAAACGTAATTTGGAAGAGAACGGACGTCCCAACTTACTGATAAAGCCATCTAATGGTCCAATTTCCTTTTCTTTGAGCAATGCTTCTACCTCTGCAACCTCGAAAGTTCGTCCCCCCGGGTGCTTAGGCAAACTGAAGTCACATTGAGTGCAAGCAAAACGCCTATAGTTTTCGACAATCTCCCCTCCACACTTCGGACAAGGATTCTTTAGATGCGCTGGATTTTCAATCGGAACAGTATTGCCCTCGTAACGTTTAGCAGAGTCTACAATACTGACAGTCATATCCCGAATTTCTTTCATAAAGACTTCTCGAGACAGTTCCCCTCGCTCAATTTGAGCCAGTTTATATTCCCATTCCCCCGTCAATTCAGGTTCAGATAATTCCGACACTCCTAAGCCCTTTAGTAAAGCAAAAAGCTGTCTTGCCTTATATGTCGGCACCAAGTCTCTAACGTCACGTCTGAGATAATTTTGTAGTAACAACCCTTCAATAATGGCAGCCCTTGTTGCAGGAGTTCCCAGGCCTTTACCAGCCATAGCCGCACGTAACTCATCCTCCTCAACGAGTTTACCTGCCCCTTCCATTGCAGACAACAATGTAGCTTCTGTGTAGCGCGGCGGAGCCTTAGTTGCTTTTTGCTCTACAACTGAGCCTTCAATGAAAACTTTTTCATTTTCTGCAACGGCAGGCAAAGTCTCCGCCTCCTGGACATCTCGGCCGTAAACCGAAAGCCATCCGGCCTTAACAAGCACTTTGCCTTCTGTCTTTAATTTCTCACCCTCAACCTCTGTGATACGAGTCGTCACATCATATTCAGCTGCAGGGAAAAAAACCGATAAGAAGCGCTTCACAACTAAATCGTAAATTTTCTCCTCTGCTTCTGTGAGCTTTTTCGGCGCTTGCAACGTAGGAATAATGGCAAAGTGATCAGAAATCTTAGAATTGTCAAATATTCTCTTAGTTGGCTTAACCCATTGATGAGAAAGAATTTCCTTAACGCTGCCGCTGTAAATAGAAGAATCCGACAACATCTTCAACGTTTCATGAACTGTCGGTATGTAGTCTTCTGGAAGGGCTCTTGCATCGGTTCTAGGGTAAGTCAAGGCTTTATGCTTCTCATACAGAGCTTGAGCTAATGCTAAAGTTGTTTTAGCGGAAAAACCGAAACGATTATTAGCCTCTCTTTGCAAACTAGTTAAATCAAAAAGCAAGGGGGAAAGTTGAGTGGTGCGTTTAGCACTATCATGAACCTGTGCTTGTTGATGCAATAATTTAGCGCATATGCTCTGGGCACGATCTTCTTGCCAAATACGCTCAGCTTTGTCCTGCGGTCGAGTTTCATTCTTTTTGAAGGTAGGATCAAACCATATTGCTTCATAGGAACCTGAGGCTGTCTGAACAGTTGCGTGCACTTCCCAGTACTTTTGGCTAACAAAAGCATTAATTTTTTCTTCTCGTTCAACCACAATTGCTAACGTGGGAGTTTGAACACGACCGACAGTAGTAAGGAAAAAGCCACCATCCTTACTGTTAAATGCCGTCATTGCACGTGTTCCATTAATACCCACCAGCCAGTCAGCCTCGGATCGAGAGCGAGCAGCATCCGACAGATGCTGCATTTCCTCATCACTTCTGAGATGCTTAAAGGCATCACGGATTGCAGCAGGTGTCATGGACTGTAGCCATAAACGCTTGATCGTTTTCTTACATTTACTAGCTTGAATAATGTATCGGAAAATCAATTCACCTTCGCGCCCGGCATCACAAGCATTAATAACAGTGTCTATGTCGGTTCTTTTCAGAAGCTTTTTCAAAAGCTTCAAACGTTCTTCCGTCTTTTTAATGGGCTTAAGCTCAAACGTAGGTGGCAACACTGGCAAATTGGCAAAGGTCCATTTCCCCCTTTTTACATCATATTTTTCTGGTACAGCCAATTCCAACAAATGCCCCACTGCAGAACTCACTACATAATTTTCCCCTTCGAAATAATCTTTTTCTCGGCTCATTCCGCCAAGCGCTTTTGCAATATCCGAAGCAACTGAAGGCTTTTCTGCAATAACTAAAATTTTTTTATTCATTTGACTTCTAAACCTATTTTCGGGGACCTTCCTCGAATTACCTTTTTTAGAGTAGCAGAAAACTCTACAAACTTTTTACAAAATTATTTTTGTCAAACATATTAATTTGACATTTCAGCAAGGATTTCATCGACAGACTCGACCAGTTTAGCGCCTTCCCTTATAAGCTTGTGACAACCTTTTGAAAGAGGTGAATGTATAGATCCCGGGACTGCCATAATATCTCTACCCATATCGGCGGCTTCTTTTACTAAAGATAAAACTCTAGATCGTGCACTGGCTTCGATGACAACAAAATGCTGAGCACAAGCCACAAGCAACTGCTGCCGCATTAGCCAACTCTCTTTAGCATTGGCAATAGGAGACAAAAATAGCCCTTTTTTTACAAAAAATAGAAGTTTTTGGATGTTGTTACTTTCAAATAACAGATCTTTAGAAATAGCAGTCACAGAAAACGGATCCGCTTTCAAAGCTGATCTTAGCGCGATTGCCTCAATACCCCGATGGTCTCCCTCAACAAGATTTATATCTTTGTGGGCAAGCGATGCCGCCCAAGCCCTAGCTGTATCCTCTCCTTCTGTACTCGGATGAGAAGAACCAACTAAGGTCACACTTTTTCGATTCAGTAACGCCACTTCACCCACTGCGAATACAACCAGAGGAGAAGGTGTCACAGATAAAAAATTAAACGGATAATCTTGGTCCGTTGGAATAAGTAACCTGGAGCTAGGAATGACAGACAGAAGATGTGTCAAGTGTTCGATTTTGCCTTCGTCTTCTTCTGAGGGGCCTTTTTTTATCTCAATAGCTAGCGTTTGTGGAATAACAGTCATTAAAGAAGATACGCTTTGTAAAAAAATTTCCTCAGGCAAGCCGAATGTCTTCAGCAAACGGTAAAACTCTCCAAACTGCATCCCCGGCAAAAGAGCTAAACGTAACCAATTTCGTTGATTTTCTAAGGACATAGATCGAACCAACTCAAAATAAAAGTAACAATTGCGCTAAAATCCCACGTTCAAAGAATATTCTCTTCTGGAGATCGCTTGTGGCTATTTTACCCATCGTACAATTTCCCAATCCTGTTTTAGCTATGAACTGTCAACCGGTTCAGGAAATCAATGACCAAATCCGTCGTTTAGCGGCCGATATGGGAGAGACCATGTACAAAGCACCAGGAGTAGGACTAGCGGCTCCTCAAGTGGGTGAACCCATCAGAATGGTTGTGCTTGACGTGAGCGAAGAAAAAAATAATTTGATGACTCTTATCAATCCTGTTATCACCCAGAGAAGCCAGGAGCAAGAAATCGGAGAAGAGGGTTGTCTTTCTTTACCCGGGATTTGGGAAAAAGTAAGCCGCAGTACCGAGATTACGCTGAAATACACTGACCTGGAGGGCAAGGAACAGGAGCTTCATGCAGATGGGTTATTAGCGATTTGCATCCAGCACGAACTTGACCACTTAGATGGTACGGTTTTTATTGATCATCTCAGCCGCCTGAAGTATGACCGTGCTTGCGCTAAGCTTAAAAAACGTCGTCAACAGGAAAAGAAAGAAAACGCTCATTAATCCTTATACCGATGGCAGTGCTGGCTTATTGCAGGAATAATTTGGTCAACAATCTGGTCTGGTAGGTCATGGCCCATCCCATTGACCGTCATTATTCTGGAATTGGGAATAAGTCTTGCCACTTCCTCTCCAGCAGCTATGGGTAAAAGAGGATCTTGACGACCATGGATAACTAAAGTCGGAGTCATAATGCGTTTCAAGTATTTCGAGCGGTCACCGGATGCCAAAATTGCCAACAATTGCCGATAAGTCCAACTGCGATCAAAACCTGAATCAAGAAGAGCATTGGCCAGGATTTTAACCTGCTGCTCAGAATAACAGTAATGAGGTGATCCGATAGCTTTAAATATTTTGTGAAGGTATTTTCGCATCGAAACCACATTATTTGGCTGGTCAGGTTTACCCAACAACGCCTTAATTGCACGAAATTTTCCTAGACCTGTCCTTGGGTTACCAGAGGCTCCCATTATCGAAACAAGCGAAGCTACTCGTTGAGGATAAAGATAGGCTAACACCTGGCCGATCATAGCTCCCATAGATACACCTAAAATATGAGCTCTCCTGACTTGAAGTTGATCCAAAACAGCAACAGCATCCGCCGCCATATCTTCGAGAGAATAGCAGCCAGAGACAGGCTTTCTCAGTAATGTTTTCAAAATAGCCCTAAACACTGTAAAAGAACCGATAGGCTGTTGAATCTTTGTTGATTGCCCACTATCCCTATTATCAAAAACAATAACACGTAGCCCTTGACGGACTAACTGTTCGATTAAATGAGTTGGCCAAGCCTGTGAAGGCATCCCCAGCCCCATAATCATTAGAACCACCGGCGCAGAATCATCACCGTAGACACTATAGGCGATACGGATATTGTCAATTGTTTTAAATGTCTGCATAAAAGTCCTCACATGATTGAAAAGTGTATCGCTTTACCAACAACTTTTAAATGGACCAGTAAAAAAGCTCTTAAATCAAACTCAGCTGAATACGAAAACATTAAAATTATGAGCATGAAGATTATATTTGCTGGAACCCCTCCTTTTGCTGCTACTGCCCTTAGTGCCCTACTAGCGGCCGGGCATGATGTCCGTCTAGTACTTTCACAACCTGATCGACCTAGCGGACGAGGTATGAGATTGACCCCTTCCCCTGTCAAAGCGTTAGCTATACAGAACGGAATTGAGGTAAGAACCCCAAAAACGCTCTCCTACAAAAAGGATGCGCTGGAAGCTCAGGCCATGCATGAGCTACTTCAATCAGTTGAGGCTGATGTAATGGTTGTTGCTGCGTACGGAATGCTGTTACCTGAATCGGTCTTAAATATTCCCAAAGGAATCGGTCCCAGTCAGAGTGTTAAATGCATCAATATTCACGCCAGTCTTTTACCTCGTTGGAGAGGAGCTGCGCCGATCACTAGAGCGATAGAAGCTGGAGACACCAGTTTTGGCGTAACGCTCATGAAAATGGATGTAGGTTTAGATACAGGACCTATGCTTGCTCAAGAAAGTTTTGAGCTAAACGGTAAGGAAACCACCTCAACTCTAACAGAAACCGTAGCTAAGCTTGGCGCTGAGATGTTAGTGCGTTTGCTCGCTAACCCCACAGCGATCACGATCCGAGAACAACCTCAAGAAGGAATCACTTACGCTCACAAAGTCACAAAGCTTGAAGGGCAGATTAACTTTCATTTGCCCTGTCATGTTGTTGAAAGAAGGATTCGTGCTTTCACACCATTTCCCTCATCCTTTGCTGAGCACAATGGCACGGTTATAAAGATCTGGGAGGCTCAATCCCTTCCTGAACTCAAGGGAATTCCGGGCGAAGTGCTTGCAGTGAGCAAGAATGGAATTGATATCGCCTGTGCTGAAGGTGCTGTGCGGGCCACTGTTCTACAAAGACCAGGCAAACCCAAAATGGCAGCACAAAGTTTTCTTCAAGGCTACCCGGTGACTCGTGGAGAGTACTTTAAATGAGTGCACTGCTTGGTCAAGCTATGGCCGTCTGCACAAGTGGATGGCAACTGATGATTAAAGAGTCTGCTTCTTTGGAAAGGGCTCTGAGCTACTGTCTTAATAAACAAAGTCCAGAGCTTAGGAGTATCGTTCAGAGTTTGCTCTACACAACTGTACGGCATCGTGCACAAGTCGAAGTTCTTTTGAAAAAACTTGTTCAAAAGGAACCAAAAGAGAATATTAAAGCCTTATTGAGTATCTCCTTAGCTTTATTACTTGAAAACAAAGAAAAGGATTTTGTAGTCGTAGATCAAGCTGTAGAGGCTGCTAAAACTCTGACACAAACAAAGTGGGCAGGAGGTTTTGTCAACGCAGTTTTGAGAAATTTTCTACGCAATCGAACCAAACTAAGTGAGGGTTTTAAGACCAATTTATGCGCGCGTTTCAACGCCCCAGGTTGGTGGATTTCAAAGATACGCCAGGCCTATCCCAAAAATTGGCAAAACATATTGCGAGTTCAGAATAGCCGGCCACCATTGACGTTACGAGTCAATGTGTCCAAGATTTCTGTCGAAGAGTTTCTGGACAATTTAAATCATGCTGGTTTACACGGCCAACAGGTGGGACCATTAGCCGTCATCATTGAACCACCCTGCCCAGTCGAAAAAATTCCGGGGTTTTTATCTGGTCATTGTTCAGTCCAAGATGCTGGCAGTCAGTTGGTCACACAATTTCTCAGTCTGAAAGATCATGACAAAGTTCTGGACGCTTGCGCTGCACCGGGAGGAAAAACAGCATTACTTTTGGAAAGCCAAACGCTTAATGTAACAGCCATGGAAGTGGACCCTGCTAGAGCTTCTAAAATTCATGAAACGCTCTCTCGTCTCGGTCTGGAAGCTAAAATAGTCGTTGGGGATGCGGGCGATAAAAATGTGCTAAACCAGTTGGGAATGTTTGACGCCATCTTGCTTGATGCTCCATGTACTGCCTCTGGCATTGTTCGACGTCATCCGGATATCGTTTGGAGCAGGAGGCCCGAGGATGTCAAGGTTTTGGCTTTAAGGCAAGCCAGACTGCTCGAAGCTCTTTGGGAAAAGTTGCCTGATGGAAAAGATTTACTCTATATCGTATGCTCTATTTTCCCTGAGGAAGGCCCTGAGCAGATAGAAAATTTTTTAAAAAAACATCCTCAAGCTCATTTGAAGGCTACGCCTTTAGCTTCGGACGGTATGCTTCGCCTTTTGCCGACAGAAAGCGAAAATAATAATGCTTTACCGAAGAACCATGACGGATTTTTTTATGCTCTTTTGAATAAGAGGAGCAAAAGCTGATGCAATTTAAACAACACTCTGTCTCACTGGTATTGAGTCTTTTATTAGGACTCGGGAGTGTTGTGCCTGCTTGGGCAAATGACATTACTGTTATGTTTTCAACGCTTTCTTCACGGTTTAGTACCCCACAAGGACTCTATCTTGATGTCAACGTTGAATTTGATTTGCCAAGAAGTGTTCAGGATGCTCTCAACCGAGGTATTCCACTTTACTTTGTGACAGAGTTCACAATTGAACGGCAACGTTGGTATTGGGTCAACAAACCAATCGTTGAAGCCTCTCTGCTAACGAGATTATCATACAGTCCTCTTACCCGTCAGTACAGACTTTCCCGTGGCGGTTTATCTCAATCTTTTGATTCTCTTTCGGAAACCTTATCAATTCTTAAGTCGCTTCATGGATGGCGAGTTTCTGAGGATCCTGTTATAGAAAATCCCGAAGACTGTGTCGCAGAAGTAATGGTTAGATTGGACACAGAGCAATTACCTTTGCCAATGCAAGTTACAATCGGTGAAAATGATTGGGACTTGACTTCTGATTGGCATTCTGTCGACTTCGATAGAAGTATCACTAATCCAGAAAAGGGCGACAAGCAATGAGATATCGTCTCAGATACGGCGCTAGTATCGGTCTGGCTATCATTGTTGTCCTTCTTTTTCTTTTAACTTCTGCCGGGACAACATCACGCGAACTAGAGCCCTACTTTCCCCTGTTACTAATCGTCAATGCATTAGTAGTATTGGGGTTATTAATTGCCGTTATCTCACTCATTTCAAAACTTATCAAAAGATACCGGCAAAAGCAGTTCGGTTCACGCATGTTAGCAACACTTGTCTGCACAATTTCTTTTGTAGCGCTTTTACCTTCTTTACTGATTTACACAATTTCAACCCATCTAATTTCTCAGGCGTTTGACTCAGGCGTTGACTCCAGAGTGGAAAAAGCTCTGGATTCTGGGGTTGCATTAGCTCAGAATTCCTTACTGAGAATACAAAACGATCAATTGGTAACTACGCGAACCATAGCCGATAGACTCAGCACCATTTCGTTTACAGAAATGAGCGATGAGTTAATGCGTATGAGTGACCTGACCAATTCAGCTATTCTTTTCCTTATTGACGGAAATGGTCAGATTATTACTCAAACATCTGCTTTGGCTTCAGTGGATTTAGTGATCCCTACTCGGGAACTTCAGACTGTTAAGCAACAAGGCTATTTTTCAGACCTAGAAGAAGAGACCGTATCGGGGCAAAATCAACCTACTTTAAGAATTCGCACAATTGTCCCAATCAATAACCACACATCTTCAGATGAATTATTTTTACAAGTCAGCTTAGAAATTCCTCAATCTGTAGCGCAAAACATCAATGCAGTCACTAGTGGTCTACTCGATTATCAGCAAATTATTTTCACTCGTAGCGGATTGCAAACTATTTATCACTGGTCACTTGTTCTGAGCCTTTTATTAGCCGCTTTATGCGCAGTTTTAGCTGCATTTTCTTTTGCCAGCAGAACAACTGCGCCTATTAGGCAATTAGCAGAAGGAACGCGAAGAGTTACCGGAGGTCATTTTCAACCCATTAAAGAATTTACCGGTGCTGATGAAATTAATGAACTGACTCGTGCCTTTAATGTTATGGTTCGAAGAGTCAATGATGCTATGGATACTTTAGAAAGCCGCAGAGAAAAGCTTGAACAATCCAATATTTTCCGTGAGCGAATTTTGGAAAATCTCTCTACTGGCATTATCGTTTTAGATCAAATGAAACGTTTACGCTCTGCCAATATGGGAGCAGTCAGAATTCTTGGCAATAGCGTATTGCAAATAGGTGTGCTATTGAAAGAAGCTAACCCTGCTTTAGCAGAATTGGTTCTGCCCATGCTTGCAGAAAATTCTAGATCTGTTAAACAGGAAAATGCTTCTTTATCTATTGACGGAATTAAAGAACCTCTGACACTGATGCTAAGAACCTCCTCGGTTCCTCTCAATGACGGTCCTGGTTATCTTGTTGTCATTGATGACATGACTCAAGCTGTAGCCGCTCAACGGGTTATTGCTTGGGGGGAAGTTGCTAGAAGAATGGCTCATGAAATCAAAAACCCTCTCACTCCCATTCAGCTGGCAGCCGAACGCATGCAAATCAAGCTCTCCAAGCACCTTCCAGATGAAGATGTTTTATTGCTAAACAGATATACCAATACAATCGTCGAACAAGTCTCAGCTATCAAGCAAATGGTTAATGACTTCAGAGACTATGCTAAATTACCTAAACCGACACTGCATCCTCTTGATTTAAATGCATTGCTTGATGATGTGTCTCTGCTTTATAAACAAGCTGGAGGCTCTGTTTCATTATCATTGGAAAAGAATTTACCCATGATCTCAGCTGACAGGCGACAATTACTTCAAATATTGCACAATTTACTTTCAAATGCGAAAGAAGCCAACAAAGGCGACAGAGAGTGCAAAATTAAGTTATCAACACGCTTGGAACGCAGTGGAAAAGACAAGACCGTGATACTAACAGTTGAAGATAACGGTCCAGGGTTTGAAGATCAAATACTCAATCATGCTTTTGAACCATATATCACCACAAAAGAAACCGGAACAGGTTTAGGGTTACCTATGGTTAAAAAAATCGTTGAGGAACATGGAGGATGGATAAAATTGGCCAACCGAAATTGTGAAAATGGCCAGAAATCAAATGGTGCTATAGTTACGATTGGTTTTGTCAATCTGGCCTGACCATTCTATCTCAGACTTGTTTTATAAATGGCAAACGTTCTTGTTGTAGATGACGAAGTTGGAATCCGAGAACTCTTCAGTGAGATTCTCTCCGACGAAGGATATACCGTTACCGTGGCGGCCAACAGCGCGGAGGCTCGCCTTGCTTTGCGCTCTTGTTCACCCGATGTGATCTTGCTTGATATTTGGATGCCGGATACAGACGGGATGTCATTGTTGAAAGAGTGGGCCTCTCAAGGACCTCTTCCTTGCCCGGTTATCATGATGTCTGGCCATGCAAACATTGATATGGCTGTAGAAGCCACCAAATTCGGGGCGTACTCTTTTTTGGAAAAACCGACATCAATTAAAACATTGACAGAAGCATTAAGAGCAGCGCTGTCGGCCAAGCAAACAATGGAACGAACCGCTGCTGCAATACAAAAGACTTCTGCTTCTGCGACACTTGGAACTAAAAAAGAGGACTCTCCTCAGTGTTTGGGTGAAAAAATAGACTTCTCTTTACCACTTAGGGAAGCAAGAGATCAATTCGAACGTGCTTACTTTACGCACCTGCTTGAACAGGAGAATTACAGTATGACTCGCGTTGCTGCTAAGGCCCAGCTCGAGAGAACACACTTATATAGAAAGCTGCGTCAACTGGGCATAGAGTGGTCTAAAGAAGAGTCTTGAACTTGTTGTCGTTCGGGCAAAGTTTATGAAAATTTTAATTTTGGGAGCCGGTAGAGTCGGTCGATCCGTAGCGGAAAGTTTAGTGAGCGATGCCAACGATATTACTATCGTTGATGAATCTGCTGATCGAATCGGACAAATGCAAGAGCGTTTTGATCTCCGAGGCTTAGTTGGAGATGCCAGCTCGCCGTCGATTCTCAGTAGCGCCGGCGCAATGGACACTGACTTACTAATTGCTGTTACAGCTAATGACGAAACAAATCTTGTAGCCTGCACACTTGCTGCTCAAATTTTCAACATCCCAATGCGTATTGCGCGCGTTCGAGACAGCGAACTCAGACACTACCCTCGAATCTTAGGTGATGAAGGCTTCCGGGCAACCAGTGTCATTTGGCCGGAGCAGGCATTGGCTACCCAGATTTCCAAATTAATTACCTTTCCCGCCGCTCAACAAGTTTTAAATTTTGCTGACGATAAACTGACTTTATTTACGGTTAATCCTACAGAAAATGCTCCTCTAACCGGTAAAACTCTGGAAGAAGCGTTTAGGCTAATGTCCGACGTCAAAATGCGTTTCATCTCAATTTACAGGCGAAATCGACGCTTGGAATGCAGAAATGATACAGTGATAGCTGCAGACGATGAGATTACCGTCTTAGTCTCAAGTGATTGCGCAGAAAAAGTTATTGAAGCGTTGCATCCTTTTGAAAAAGCAGAAACTATTGTTTTGATTAACGGCGGCAAATTATCCGAACTTTTAACTGATAATCTAGAACCTACCCGCTCGAAACGTCGTATTAAAATTTTCGAAGGCCAAGAGGAAGTCGCTGTTTCTTTATCTAAACACTTAAGCAGTAATAAAGTTTCTGTCTCTTTGGTCAAACATGATGATACTCATGCCCTCATGCAAGAGGGTATAGACCAAGCTGACGTGGTTGTCGCCCTATCTGGCAATGACGAAATGAATATTATGACTGCTCTTTTAGCTAAAAAACTCGGGGCTAAACGCAGTATTGTTTTATTAGAAAATCAGGTTTATTCAGATTTAGTTCGCGGCACGGAAGTTGATGTTACAGTTTCTCCTACCCAAGCCTCACTCGGCGAACTACTCAGACATATTCGTTACGGTGATGTTGTTAACGCACAAGAACTCTATCAGGATAAAGCCGAGGCATTAGAGATCATTGCTCACGGGACAAAGAAAAGCTCGAAAGTTGTCGGTAAAACTTTACGGGAAATCGCCTTCCCCAAGGGAGTTTCTGTCGGAGCGATAGTCAGAGGAGAAGCCGATGAGGCTACAGTGCTGATGGCAGAACCCGATCTTACAGTTATGGACGATGATCATTTAATATTGTTTGTACCAAATAAAAAGGTCATCCAACGAATTGAACGTTTGTTTGAAGTGGATGTGGGCTTTTTTTAAGAGAAAGTATCATGCTTCGAACACTCCAACGATTACTGTTCCCTGTACTCAATGCTCTTGGACCACTGCTCATGATTTTAGCGGTAGCCCAATTACTGCCTCTTGGAATTGCCTATCGTGACGGAGAGCAAGTTCTGCAGGAATTTTCTACCTCAGCACTTATCAGTTTTGCGATCGGATTATTTTTCTTTTTCTCTACGAAGCGCTTCAAAAGAGAGCTTGAGCCAAGAGATGGTTTTTTATTAGTCACCCTTTCCTGGTTATCTGCAGCATTAGTTGGCTCAATCCCACTTTATTTATTACTACCCGATGTTGCCTACGAGCGGATTTTCTTTGAAGCCGTCTCTTGTCTTACGACAACTGGGGCGACAGCTCTAACCAACCTATCTGACTTGCCTTTGTCCCTGAACTATTGGCGTTGTCTTTTATCTTGGTTGGGAGGTATGGGTATCATCGTCTTGGCTGTTGCTATTTTGCCGCTTTTGGGCGTCGGAGGAGCCCAGTTATTTAAAGCGGAAAATTCCAATCTTTTTAAAGATGATCGCTTAACGCCTCGTATTGCTGATACAGCTAAAGCTTTGTACGTCATCTACATTCTTGCCTCTGTAGCATGCGTAGCCGCCTATCATTGGGCCGGGATGAATTGGGATGATGCCATCATGTTCATGTTCACGACAATGAGTCTAAGCGGCATCTCTCCCTATGATCAAAGTATTGGATATTTCAATTCTCCTGCAATTGAAATGGTAGCGGTTGTTTTCATTATCTTTTCAGGTTTTAACTTTTCACTTCATTTTACAGCCTGGAGACAACGCTCTATTTCTACTTATTTCACAGATATTGAAGCGCGATCTTGGCTTCTGGTTTTGTTAATCGGTGTATTAATTGTTTTTTCAATGCTGAGCGTTAATCATGTCTACCCAACTTGGGATATCACACTCAGACATGCACTTTTCAATGTAGCATCTTTATTCTCTACAACGGGTTACACAACTGTTGATTATGAATTATGGCCCAGCTCCTTAGGCTTTCTTCTTTTAATGGGCAGCCTGTTTGCCTCCTGTTCCGGTTCGACCGGTGGCGGTGTCAAGATGATCAGATTGCTTATTTTTGTAAAACAGGCTTTATTGTGTTTGCATACTTTGCTCAGACCCAGAGACTACCTGCCTTTAAGACTCGGTAAACACACAATTTCTGAAAATTTAGCTGCTAATGTTTCTGCGTTTTTTGCTCTGCACGCTTCCGTTGTAATTATTTGTACATTACTGATTATGTCTTCTGGAGTTGGCCTGACAGAGTCTCTTTCAACGGCCATTGCCTGTATTGCCAATACCGGTCCCGGTTTAGGTAGCGTCGGACCAGCTGGCAATTATGCGGCATGCAATCCTATTCATTTATGGATTGGCTCTTTTTGTATGTTTGTTGGTCGTCTGGAATTATTTACTGTTTTCGTAATATTCACGCGCTCTTTCTGGAGAAGCTAGTTCAACGGCTCCCAACGAACATTAACTTTTTTATCAGAAGCCTTTCGTAAAAGCTTCAAAAGAGAATAAAAGCGAGTTTTCACCGATACGCGTGCGAGCATTGCGGGCCTTTCTTTCGCTTCATCTTCATCTTCTGGTACTTCCTGTTCTGCTTCCTGATTGATAGCCTTTTCTAACGCCAAAATTACTGACGGAATATCCTCAGCTAAAACAGCACCTTTATCATGAAAAGGAAGACCTGCAAGCTGAAATATCGGCTCAACATGCTGACGCATCATAATGATTTCTCCGCCTGCCTTTGAACGAAAAACTACAACCGCCATTTTCATCCCTCTACTCTTCAAAATTGAATACTTGGAACATTTTATCGATCTCTGTGCAATAACCATACAAAGACATCAAAACAAGTGTCACCACAGCGCTCCATCCATCTTTTCAAAATACAGCCACGACGCTTAGAATATAGTCAAATTTTTTGAAAGACAAAAAACGTCGCAATCCTCTGCGAAACCTGTAAATAGACTTAACTGCCATGACTCAACCATTTATTTCTCCGCTGAAAGCCGATGAATTTGTCGAGCTAGATGAGTTATTAGCCCAGTTTGATGATGATAGTTTGCCGATGGATGCCTCTGAGGCCGATGGGTTCTTAACAGCTTTGTGTTTATTGCCCAACGAAGTATCCCCCATGGATTGGATGCCTATTGTTTTCAATGCCCCCAATACAAAACCCTCGAAACTTCCTCAGCCTCAGCAAACCAGACTTCAAGAGCTGTTATATCGGCGTTATAGGGAGATTAATCACCGTTTAAGCCAACTTAAGCCCTTAGATCCTGTCGTCTTCGATCCAGAAGATGAACAAGGAGAGCCGCTTGAAGGTGAGTCAGAAATTGTTGCGCTTCAACCGTTCGCTTCTGGTTTTTTAACAGCAGCCCAGCATTGGTCCGGTCTTTTAGACTCCGATGACCCAACCGTCACTTCTGCCCTTATTGGGATTTGGCGTCATTTACCGGAAAACGAAATCGGTGATTTTGCACAAGTTCGAGATGAGCTTTTGTCAGAATCTCCTCTAGAGAATCTCGACGATGCAATTGAAGATATCGCTTTATGTGTTAGGCAGATTGCCTCTGTTACACGAGGCTTTAAAGAAAAAAGACAAGTTGTATCCAAACACCGTAAACGTGCCCCTCACCGTTAATGTTTAATGGCGAACTTACTTACAAAAGCGGCCCATACAACTAGAACTAGAACAGGAATACCAATCACAGCAGTCCCTATGAAAAAGAGGCTGTAGCCGATTCTTTCTACAACAAAACCCGAAAAACCGGCCAAAAATTTAGGCAGTAAAAGCATTATTGAGCTAAATAAAGCGTATTGCGTAGCCGTGTAAGCGGTATTCGTTAGGCCTGACAGGTAAGCTAAGAAAGCAACCGAAGCAATACCGGCAGCTAAGTTATCCGCACTAACAGTAAGAACCAAAAAAGGTACATGATGTCCTTGTAAAGCCAACCAAGAGAAAAGCAGATTAGTCAATGCCGATAGCAAAGCACCTAGAAAAAGTGTTTTCATCACTCCAACACGTGTACTGACCACCCCTCCGATAAAGGCTCCTATCAAAGTCATTAGCACCCCAAATACTTTTGACACTGCTGCGACTTCTTCTTTTGTAAAACCAAGATCTTGATAAAAAGGATTAGCCATTACACCCATAACAACATCGGAAATTCGATAGGTGGCAATCAATAACAAAATAACCACTGCATGCCAGCGATAACGAGTAAAAAAATCAAGGAATGGCAAACAGGCCGCTTCATAGAGCCAAACACTTAAACGCACTCGTCGTTCTGTCCATGAAGGATGCTTTTGCTGACAAAACTTTAATCTTTGTAGAGTTAAATCCGATATTTTTCTTTCTATTTGTCTCTGGGGTTCAGGGGATATTAAAACGGCAATAATACCGATTAGCATACTCAATGCCATCACACTATAAGCCGACTGCCAGGCAACGTGATCGTAAAGAAACTCATCATTTGAAAAATATGCTGCCAAGGCTAAAGCACCTGCCCCAGCCCAAATCATCGCTAAACGGTAGCCTGTTTGGTACGTTGCTGCTAATGCAGCCTGTTCGGATAGTTCTGCACTCTCGATTCTATAAGCATCCAAAGCAATGTCCTGAGTCGCAGAGGCAAAAGCCGTAAGCGTTGTTAAAACAATCATGGCTGACAGATTTTCTTTCGGATCCGTAAATCCCATAGAAAGAAGACCGCAAACGATGACACACTGAGAAAACAAAAGCCAGGAACGTCTCCTCCCTAATTTAGCCGTTAAAAAAGGTAAATAAAGATGATCAACTAATGGAGCCCAGACCCATTTGAACCCATAAGCTAAACCTACCCAAGTCACCATTCCGATTGTGCTTAATTCAACTCCAGCCTCCCGAAGCCAAAAGGATAAGGTACCTAACACCAATAAAAGGGGCAGTCCTGAAGAAAAACCGAGGAAAAACATCCTCAACGCTTCCGGTCTAGTGTAAATCTGCCAAGCGGAAAGCCAGTTTTTTGGGGAAACCGAAGATTTTGTGAGCATTACTAAATCAGATCCTCTTTAGTGATGAATTTCCATTGCATTGGCAGTAAATCATCAGAAAGATGATATTTTCCAAACGCCTCCCGGTGCAAGAATTGAACCCGATTACCTACAGCAGCAACCATCCTTTTAACTTGATGATACTTTCCTTGAGTTATTTTCATTAGGAAAACATGATCATTAACAATCGTTACTTCTTGCGCTGCCACTTTCTCTATCTCTCCGTCCAACAGTACACCGTCCTGCAATTGCTTCATCATTGAATCAGTCAAGGCATGCTTTACCGTTACTCTATAAAGTTTAGAAACGTGTTTTTTTGGGTGCGTCAAACGATGCAATAATGGGCCATCGTCGGTCAAAATCAGTAGACCCGTTGTGTCTTCATCAAGACGCCCGACAGGCTGGACACCTCTATTACGTAATGGCGCAGGTAAGAGTGAAAGCACTGAAGGATGATGCAAAGGTTTTCTGGAACATTCATAACCTGACGGTTTATGAAGAGCAATCACTGCTTTGGATACATATGGCCAATTTACCCCATCGACTGAAAAATTCAGTCCATTTGTATCCACTTCTGCCCACGGATCATTTCGCAAAATTCCATTAAACGTTACACGACCCTGGGCAATTATCCCGCAACATTCGTGGCGGGTGCCGAATCCCTGACTAAAGAGTACTTCCTGCAACTGCATGAATTAAACCTCGTAATCTACTACCAACGGTGCATGATCCGAAAATTTTTCATTACTGTACACAAATGTTGAACGGGCTTTTTGAGCCAACCCCGGCGTTGCAATTTGATAGTCGATTCGCCAACCAACATTTTTTGCCCGAGCCTGACCTCTTTGGCTCCACCAAGTATATTGCTCTTTATTGGGCTCTAACTTTCGGAAAACATCAACCCACCCGTCAGAAAATAGATCTGTAAGCCACTGTCTCTCTTCAGGTAAAAAACCTGAATGCGCTAAATTGCCTTTCCAATTCTTAAGATCAATTTCCTTATGAGCAATATTGACATCACCACAAAAGACGATTTCCTTACCCAAAGTTGAGAGTTTTTTTAAATGGTCTTTAAAAATTTCTAAAAAACGGTATTTTGCCTGTTGTCTATCATCTGAACTCGTCCCTGAAGGAAAGTAAACAGAAATAACAACATAATTCTGAAATTCTGCTCTTACATAACGGCCTTCAGCATCAAACTCTTCATTACCAAAACCGATTTGAACAGATAGCGGCTTCTTTTTACTATATAAGGCTACCCCAGAGTAGCCTTTCTTTTGAGCAGTATTCATATAAACATGGAACTGTTCGCCATGCAAAGTTTTTTCATCAAAATCAGAGGCTTGCCCTTTAAGTTCCTGCACACAAAGAATATCGGCCTGTTGTTGATCAAACCACTGCCAAAAATTCTTTTTTGATGCAGAACGCAGACCATTGGCGTTGAAAGTAATAATGCGCAACATCTATTTTCCCGTTAAAATTTGTTGTTTGGGTAATTATCCTGAATCATCAAGAAATTTGTTGGATCTAATTATGTCGTTACAACATGAATTTATCGAATTTGCTCTGAATACCCAAGTGTTGCGTTTCGGAGAATTTAAAACCAAAGCAGGGCGTCTGTCTCCCTACTTTTTCAATCTTGGTCTCTTTAATACAGGCAAGACATTAGGGAAATTGGCTGAGTTCTATGCCCAAACTCTGTTAACTGCACGCCGAGAAGGTAAGATTGAGTTTGATATGATTTTCGGACCAGCTTATAAAGGTATTCCTTTGGCTGCAGCTGTCGCTGTCAAATTAGCCGAAATGGGCTGTGACATTCCTTATGCATTTAACCGTAAAGAAGCCAAGGATCACGGCGAAGGTGGCATGATTATTGGCTCGCCTTTAAAGGGAAAAGTGATTGTTATTGATGACGTTATTTCTGCCGGCACTTCTGTTCGTGAATCAGTGAAATTAATTCAAGCCGCCGGTGCACAGGCAAGTGGTGTAGTCATCGCTCTGGATCGAATGGAAAAAGGCGGCAATGCGGAACAAATGACTGAAGTATCGGCCGTGCAGGATGTAATCAACACATTCCACATGCCTGTTATTTCCATTATCAATTTAAAGGACCTTTTGGCCTTCATGGATGAAGATACACCGATGGCTCAGCAAGCTCGCGCTTACAGAGATGCCGTTCAAGCATATCGTGACCGTTACGGAGCATAATCGGCACCTTGAACACCATTATTGGTTCAGATAAGAAATCCCTTGTGGTTACTAACCATAAGGGATTTTCTCTTGATTAGGACAATTTCTGTCTGAGTAGTTGATTAACTTGCGCTGGATTAGCTTTGCCTTTGCTTGCCTTCATTACTTGTCCGACTAAGCCATTTAAAGCTTTTTCCTTACCTGCCTTAAATTCCTCTACATTTTTAGGGTTGTTAGCGATAACTTCATCAACAATCTTTTCGATTGCTCCTGTATCGGAAATCTGTTTCAACCCCAATTGCTCAATTAGGGTATCAACACCTTCTTCACTACCCTGCATAATTGCTGAGAAAATCTTCTTTGCACCTTTATTGTTAATGGTGTTATCCAGTACACGAGAGATTAAAACTGAGAGTTTCTCAGGTGTCACGGGCAAAGTTTCAATAGTCATTTCTGCCTGATTGAGCGCAGCAGATACCTCGCCCATTACCCAGTTGGCTGCAATTTTCTTGTCGCTTACCTTATCGGCAACGGCCAAATAGTAATCAGCCATAGCCTTGGATGAAGTCAGAACTGAGGCGTCATAATCGGATAAACCAAAATCTTTTATAAGACGAGCCCGCATTTGCTCAGGCAACTCCGGCATATTTGAACGAACACGCTCAAGCCATTCTTCAGAAATATCCAAAGGCAATAAATCAGGATCCGGAAAATAGCGATAGTCCATTGAGTCTTCTTTGGACCGCATTTCTCGAGTTTCTCCCGTATCAGGGTTATAGAGACGAGTTGCCTGAACGACCTTACCACCATCCTCAATCAGTTCAATTTGCCGACGTACCTCATACTCAATAGCATCCTGCAGGAAACGGAATGAATTGAGATTCTTAATTTCACAACGAGTACCAAACTCCTCTTGACCAACAGGACGTACACTTACATTGGCATCACAGCGGAAATTTCCGTTTTGCATATCTCCGTGACTGATACCCAACCAAACTACTAAAGCATGCAAAGTACGTGCGTAAGCCACGGCTTCTTCTGCTGAACGCAACTCCGGTTCAGTCACAATTTCTAATAAAGGAGTACCAGCTCGGTTCAGGTCTATACCGCTTTGCCCAACCTCTAAGCCGTGTACACTTTTTCCCGCATCCTCTTCCAAATGCGCTCGAGTCAAATTAAGTGTTTTTATATACGGTTCACCTTTTTTGGGCGTGACCATAAAGGAAATTTGACCTCCAATTACAATTGGCCACTCAAATTGACTAATTTGATAACCCTTGGGCAAATCAGGATAAAAATAATTCTTTCGGTCAAAAATTGAACGCGGAGCAACTTTTGCGCCAATAGCCAAACCAAATTTCATTGCCTTTTCCACGGCCGACTTGTTTAAAACCGGTAACGTCCCCGGCAAAGCTAAGTCCACAGCACAAGCATGAGTATTCGGTTCTGCACCGAAGTCAGTTGATGCCGCTGAAAAAATCTTGGTCTTTGTTGATAACTGTACGTGTGTTTCAAGACCAATTACGACTTCCCATTGCATATTTTTCAATCCTATATCAGTATCCGGCCGGAATACGTTTGTGCCAATCCGTTTCACATTGATAGCGGTGAGCAATCCCTAAAAGCTTAGCCTCGTTGAAACGAGCGCTAACTAATTGGAATCCAAGGGGCAATCCGCTTGAATGAATTCCACAAGGCAACCCCATACCAGGTAAACCAGCTAAGGAAACCGGTACAGTGTAGAGGTCACTCAGATAAGCTTGAACGGGATCACTCTTTTCACCGAAGCGGTAAGCCGGTCCTGTTGTCGCCGGGCTAATGATGGCATCAACTTCCTGGCACACATTGTTAAATTCATTAGCAATCAAACGACGTACTCGTTGAGCCTTGATGTAATAGGCATCGTAGTAACCGTGAGAAAGAACATAAGTACCGATCATGATCCGTCGCTGCGGTTCTGCACCCAAAGCTTCGGATCGACTACGTTTAATCATGTCCTGAATATCCGTGTAATGTTTGGCACGGTAACCATAGCGGACACCATCGTAACGACTTAAATTAGAAGATGCTTCTGCACAGGCAACAACGTAATAAACAGGTACACCCAAATTAACTGTTGGCAGCTCTATATCAACAATCTTTGCTCCCATTCGTTCATATGTGTGGAGTACCTCCTCAATACTGGCCCCCAACTCTTCATCAAGACCTTTAGCAAACCAGCTACGTGGGACACCGATTTTCACTCCTTGCATACTCATATCAAGACAGCGAGTGAAGTCTTCTTTGGGTAAATCCACACAAGTTGAATCTTTGGGATCAAAGTTAATCATTTCATTCATAACCCAAGCACAGTCTTGAGCTGAATGCGCTAATAACCCCGGAGTATCAAGACTGGAGGCAAAAGCGATCACCCCCCAACGACTAGGACGTCCATATGTCGGTTTTAACCCTGTGACACCAGTAAAGACAGCCGGTTCCCGAATCGAACCACCCGTATCAGTACCCGTAGCTATCGGAGCCAGATTGGCTGCCACACAACTAGATGAACCTCCGGAAGAACCTCCCGGAACGCATTCTTTATTCCAGGGATTTAAAACCTTGCCGTAAGCAGAGTTTTCGTTTCCGCTACCCATTGCAAACTCATCGCAATTAAGTTTGCCAAGGCAAACCATTCCGGCATTCTGGAGGTTATCAACAACCGTGGCATTAAAGGGGCTCATATAGCCCTCAAGCATTTTACTGGCCGCAGTGGTTGCCCATTCCTTGGTGACAAATAGATCCTTATGAGCAATCGGAATCCCCGTTAAACGAGTTGCTGTGCCATTAGCAAGACGAGCATCCGCTTCGCGGGCTTGCTTTAAAGTCTCTTCCGGTCGAACATCCAAATAAGCGTTGAGATCTTTATTTTGCTCAATACGGTCCAAATATACTTGGGCCAGCTCTACTGCGCTGACTTCTTTGTGGACAAGTTTGTCACTGAGCTCAACAACAGAAGCATGAAAAAGTTCATTTGCCATTATTCAATCACCTGCGGAACTAAGAAATGACCCTCGGCTTGTTCGGGGGCATTCTTCATGTTATTTTCGCGATTATTTACTTCTCGAACTACGTCTTCACGAAGACGCTGAGAGCCATCATGAGGATGAGGCATGGGTTCAACACCCTCTGTATCCACAGCCTGAATGCGCTCAATCATTTGGAAAATATTATTCAATTCGCCTTGCATACGAACTGCTTGCTCATCATTGAGTTCCAAGTGACTGAGGTTGGCAATTCGACGAATATCTTCAAGAGCCAAAGTCATAGACAATTCCAATCTAAACGGGTAATACCCGCCTTCTAAAAAAAGTCGATCAGCCGACAACTGAAACGACTAGAGTTAACTTGAGAATTTTAATGATTTTCCACTACTTTTAGAATGTTTTTACTCTCAACTGTTCTTTGTGCTCCCGGGATCCTAAAGATAAAGGTATCCTAATGTTTCGAGCTTTGCTTTTCATAGGCACTTGGGCAATAATCAATCCACTATCTGTATTTTATTCATTATGCATATCCGCTATTTATTCCACAGCCTCGTTGTCATTACCGCTGCAGTTGCACTTTCAGCATGCTCTAGCAGAGGCGGTTACTATCAAGACGATGGTCCTCCTTCCGGCTTTTTCGCCAACTCAGATTACAGCAATCTGCCGGATGCCACTCCTAAATACGAAAAACCTCACAGCAGAGCAAATAAGCCTTACGTAGTCGGTGGTAAAAGGTATGTCCCAATTACAGGCGATAAACCTATGACACAAAGAGGCACAGCCTCATGGTACGGAAAAAAGTTTCACGGAAGAAAAACTTCTACAGGCGAAACTTACAATATGTACTCAATGACCGCTGCTCATAAGACAATGGAGCTACCCAGTTACGCTAAGGTTACTAATCTTAAAAACGGCAAGAGCGTCATTGTTAGAGTAAATGATCGGGGGCCTTTTGTCGATGACCGTATCATTGATCTTTCATACGCTGCCGCTAGTAAGTTGGGATATGTAAAAAACGGAACGGCACCTGTTAAGGTAGAACGCATTCGTATGGCCGATATTAAAAATGGAAGAATCCCAACTTCTTCAAACGGCTTAATTAAATTGATTGACGATAGCAAGATAACAGAAAACAGTGCTGATGTTGCAGCCATAGCCAGTGTTATCGGAGTAGTGGCCAGTGTGGCTCGGGCTGTCAGCGATAAGAGAAAGCAAAGTCCTAAGAGTACGACACAGTCTCCTGAGACAGAGCCAAACACCATCGTAATTGAATCGTCTCCGACAACCTCTTTAACACTTGACAGTAATCCTGAAGACTTACAAGGCGCTGTTAATCTAACGGAAGCTGCTAAATTAGATATGGTAAGTACAGAGGTTAACCTAACTGACGTAGCAACACCAGCTCACACCCCAGCTAATCATTGGTGTGTACAAGTAGGAGCATTTAGCTCACAAGAAAACGCTACAAATTACGCCAACACTCTTCGGTCACAACTAAACCAACCAGTCAGTGTTCGAGTTGATGGCAACCTATTTAGAGTCACAATAGGAGAGTTCAATTCTCAAGATGAAGCGACTATCCAGGCTCTTACACTTGGTGAAAATTTAGGTAAAAAATTAGTTCCTCTCCAAATTCCTTAGGAGAAATAGCAATGTCATTACAAAAGGTCATTAATGAGTTTTGGGACAATCAAGCCCAACCTGCTTTAATGCGATACATTGAGATTCCAGCTAAATCCACAGCTTATGACAGGCTTTGGGAATCTCATGGTTTTTTAAAGCAATGTTGCGAATTGGGAAAAAACTGGATTAAGGAAGTCTTACCCAGTGCTAATGTTGAGATCATTGAAGAAAAGGGGAAGACGCCTTGTTTACTGGTTGATATTCCTGCAACAGAGAAAAACTGTGAGCATAGCGTTGTTTTTTATGGTCATTTAGATAAACAACCGGAAGCTGGGGGCTGGCGTGAGGGTTTAGGACCTTGGACACCTGTTATTGAAAATGGGAAACTCTATGGCAGAGGAGCCGCTGACGACGGGTACAGTCTTTTTTCGATGATAACTTCTATCGTTTCTCTTGAGAAACTAAACCTAAAACATCCCCGCATCATCGGTATTTTTGAAACCCAAGAAGAATCCGGGTCCAATGATCTACCCTATTTTCTGAAAAAACTTAAAGATCGTTTTGGTAAACCTCGTTTCTTCATTATCCTTGACAATCATTGCGGTGACTATGAGCACGTTTGGCTCAGTACTTCCGTTCGAGGCGTTATTTCTGGAACTCTACGGATTCAGAGTATGCAATACGGTGTACACTCTGGTACTTACTCCGGTATGGTCCCTGATCCGTTTGCAATTGCTCAAGCTCTTGTTGCCAGACTTCATGATCCGGTCACTGGTTTCGTTAACATCTCCTCGTGCTACGCCGCCATCCCGCCACGTCGCATTCAGCAACTTAAAAAAGCTGCGGATATTCTCGGTGACCTGGTCTGGAATCATGCTCCACTTCTACCAGAAGTCACAACAAAATGTAGCTCTGGACATGAAATTTTAATTCAGGAAACTTGGAAACCAGCCCTCACCATTATCGGTATTGATGGTATGCCACGCATCGAAGAGGCTGGTAATGTTATTCAACATGCTATCGCCTTTAGAGTCTCTATGCGCATTCCCCCTGAGATTGATTTTGAGGCTGCTGAACAAGATATTGCTCATGCCCTTACGAGCAACAGCCCTTACGGTTGCCACGTCACTTGGCAATACCCCGAAAATCACCCCGGTTGGTCTGCTAAAGATAATGCGGTAGAAATTGAGGATTTGTTTAATGAGTCTGCTAAAACAGTTTTCGGTAAAGAGGCTGTTTTCCTGGGACAAGGCGGATCCATTCCTATCATCAATACTTTTGAGGAACTATTCCCCAACAGCGCGTTTATTTTGACAGGAGTTTTAGGCCCCCAATCCAATGCGCACGCTCCTAATGAGTCATTGGATATTGAGTACACTAAAAAACTATCTGCCGTTATTGCTGATGCCATTCATCGTAGCGCAGGAGACAAATAATGAGACGTGACGTTGTCACTGAAGTGATTGTTGATTACGGAGAATTTACTGAAAATTTCGCTACTGTTCTAGAAGCAAAAGACTATATTAACAGCAACTTGGACGAGCTAGACTGGCCTATATCAGTTTGGCTTGAAGACTCTAATGGACGCAAAAAATGGGACTACCAGCTCATTGACGACGGCGCAGGTGGAGTTGAGTTAATTGAAGGCGAACCGATTAAATCTGGCTCCTTTTATCGTCCAATACACTAAATAAGGAAATGACAACATGAATTGCATTTTATGTCATCCAACTAATGAAAATGTGCTCTGGAGCAATGCGCAGATGCGAGTAATTCAGGTTGACGACCCCATTTATCCAGGTTACTTCCGGGTAATTTGGAATACTCATCTTGCAGAGATGTCTGATTTATCCGATCAAGACAGAGAAATGCTTCAGAAAGTATTGCTAACTGTTGAAAAGGTTATCCGTCAACAAATGAAACCGGATAAAGTCAATCTAGCTCAGTTTGGCAACTTAGTACCACATCTTCATTGGCATATTATTGCTCGATATCGTGACGACGCTCATTTTCCAGAGTCAATCTGGGGCCAACAACAAAGAAAAGTTCCTCCCCAAAGACTAGTCGCACTACAGCAAAATGCTAAATTAACCGCTGAGGTTTTAGCAAAAACATTGACAGAACTGTTCTAAAACTGACAATCATAAAGGTGTTGCCTATGTCTTTGGGCAATACCTTTAAGAACTGTCGTCTGTTGCTCTGATAGTGAAGAGAAAATTAAGTGAACTTTATCGCTCGGTTGCCCTATGAGACGCGTCAGACGAATATCTTTCATCTTAAGTTTTGTCTGAGCCTCTTCGTAAAAAATTTGGGCTGTTTTCTGATTGCTGAATCGTCCTAATTGAACGGCATTCATTAAAGGCCCCGATGCAATCACGTGTGCCGAAGAGTAGCCCCTAGCTTTAACCTGTTTCATTAACGCGTCTGCACCTTTGCGTGTGGTAGTCGGAATAATAAAAATTACGTATGAGTCCGGCGACAGAACTGGTTCTATACGAACCGACTCTAACAAACCAGCCTTTTCAATTGATTGATTTATGGACGGCAGCGCTTTTGTTGAGAGAGGTCCCATTTTAAAACAGACAACCTCTGTCGCCATACTCACTTCCTTTGGTGTTTCGGCAATAGGAAGCGGAAGAGGTTTATTTTCTTTTGCCTCTGTCAATTGTTCTTTTTCTCTGGCTAATTCTTCTCTTTTCTGCTTTTCCTGTTGAGCCATCCTCTCTTCATAAGCTGAACGGCGTTCCTGATCAACATAGCTTTCTATATCTTTTATTGGAACGATATGTTGCATAGCTGAAGGAAAAACTTCTGCTTGAGCTGAAATTTTTTGAATTGGTTTTTGCGGTTCAGCCAACCAATCTTCCAAAGCCTCCCAACCATAGTAACCAGCACATATAAAGCACAATAAAATTGCAATTGTTCTCATGCCACCATCCACGACTCTGAACGCAATGCCAACCCTCTTAAGACTAAATTATGTTTGATAATGCTATTTGGGAATTCTTTTTGCAGATACGGAGCAAAACGGCTAACAGCTCCGCCCGCTAAAACTAAATGAGGTTTAAAGCCATGCTGTTGCATGACCCGCATCCCGCGCTCAATTAAGCCCAATTGAGAGTCAATAATACCGCTTACAATCCCCGTCATCGTGTCAGTCGGGAAATCAGCATACTCTCCATCCGCTTTAGGTAAAGTTGCCGTCCCAGTCACTAAACTATCACGCATTAAAACCATTCCCGGAGCAATTCGTCCTCCAGCAAAAACCATCTTATCACCTTGAGGAAAAACACAGTCAACCGTACTTGCTGTGCCAAGATGAACAACTAGCAGAGCCTGTCCTGGCAAAAAACTCACCGCTCCTATCGCTGCATGCCAACGATCAGAGCCCAACTGTATTGGCGTCTTATATGAATTAACCAATGAAAATTGACCATCAAACCTTGATTGTGCCTTGAGCCATGTAACTGTAATACCTTGAGAGGCGAATAAACGTGTCACCGACAAAGTCAAATCTCTGGAAGCAACCGAACAACCGTAGACACGATTGACCGATTGATCCTTTAAGGCCTGTAGAAGTTTTTCGGAAAAATGGTGTGAACCTCCATGCACCAATGTATGCGGAGATTCAGGATTATCAGAAGTCGCCCACTTTAGGGCTGTATTACCTAAATCAATCAATAAATTCATTTTTTTTGCGAATACTTACAGTACCCGTTAACAGAGTTTTTACGCCGTCCTCAGTTTGAACCAACAGTGCCCCCTTATCATTAATACCTAACATGTAGGCATCATAGTTGAGTTGATTTTCTTCAAATATATGCACTGTCTGGTTTCTGTAAGCCGCAATTGTATTCCAGACTTTTCGGACACGTTTTAATCCATTATCAGGAAAGGAGCGAACACAATGAATGATACTTTGGCAGAGAAAACTCAGCCAATAACTCTCATCTTTTAATTGACCATCCGATAAAACATCTGATAACGATGCGTGTCCATAGGCAGTTGATATATTCTGAGCTCTTAAATTAAAGCCTATGCCCACTACTAAGACATAAGTTTGATCAGGTGCTTTAGCCACTTCAACCAAAATACCCGCCAATTTTTTTTCATTTAACAAAATATCATTAGGCCACTTGATCTCGGCTGGCACCCCTACTTTTCTTAGCCCTAGTACGATATCAGTCCCAATGCCTAGAGTTACCCCATTAATGCTTTGGAGATTTTTTCCTATCGGAACAGCAACTGAAAACATTAGGCATCCACTATTACCGCTCCACGAACGCCCTCTGGTCCCCCTTCCTGAAGTTTGCTTTCTAGCTTTTCTTACAGTGACTACACTAATGCCACTTGTTTTGACTCGTTCTAAAAGATCGGTGTTGGTGGAGCCCGTTTCTTCAACATACTCTAGTACAAATTGTTTACTGCCGACAGTCATTTTGATTTTTTATTAAAAAGATAAAAAAAATTAAACCTAAGTCGTAAAAAAAGTTAAAAAGCTCTTTAAAATTATCCGCTTACTTTAAAATTCTCATACGCCCAGTGTAAAGATTTTCATAACGATTGTACGAATGATAAAACGGTTTGTAATTTTATTTTGCTTGGTTATCGGTTTCTCCAACGCCGCTTGGGCTGCTGCCTCGCCTCAGCTTAAGTCGCAGTCCTGGATCATGATCGATCGACTGACAAACACCACATTGGCCGACCATAAGGCTGACATACGTGTTAATCCAGGTAACAGTGTTTTACTGATGGTGTTATATACAGTTGAAAAAGCTATTAGTGAAAACCATGTTACCCGAGACACTTTAGTCACTATTAATAACGATGCCTTATCTGTTCCTCCTTTGAACGCGGCTCGTTTTTATTTGGAACCTAACCAAAAGATCAGTATTAAGGACTTAGAAAAAGCCGTCGCAGTCATGGGTGCCAATGACGCTGCGATTGCTTTAGCTGAGGGGACATATAAGACTATTGACCGTTTCATCGAAAAAATGAATTCGAACGCCCTGGCATTGGGTATGAAAAATACTCACTACGTCTCTTTAATCGGTACGTCTGACAAGGGGCAATATACAAGTGCAAAAGATACACTAATTTTGGCCAATGCATTATTAAATGACTGTCCAGAATTAAACGATATGTGGACAGCTAAAACAATCAGCAATGGAGTTTTAAATCACAATAACAGTAACAGCTTTTTGTGGAGAACGGATTCCATCAAGGGTCTGCATCGCTCGAATTTTCAAATGCACTCCTGGCACAGCATCATTTATTATTCTCGTGACTATTTAGAAGCTGATACCCGTTTCTCCAGAGAACTGTTAGCTGTAGTGATGGGAGCAGATAGTGATTCTCAAAATACTGATGACACCATGAAGTTGGTTAATTGGGGAGCTGACAATTACAAAACTCTGCTGTTATACCCAGCATTTGAAACAATTGACAGAATTCCGGTTGAGCTGACCGATGAGGCTAAGGTTCGTGTAGGTGTAAGAGAAAATGTTTACGTCACTTTACCTCGTGATGCTATATTACAAAAAGGCGCAAAAGGCTTTTCTGCCAAAGTATCAAGATTAGACCCTTTAGTTGCTCCTATTCGAGAGGGAGAAACTATCGGTGAAATTACTATTTTGTTTAATGAGAAAGTTGTCGTAAAGTCTGAATTAATAGCCCTGCATGATGTTCAAAAATCAAATTTCTGGCTTCGTCAGCTCCAACGTATTAAAGCTATTTTTGGATTGCAATAAAGAGAGATAGAAAGAATGAAAGAAAAAGAATTACTTCAGTTCCCATGTGATTTTCCAATTAAGGTTATGGGATATACAGATCCTGACTTTTCCTCTGTTATTGGCGAGTTAATCAAAGAATTTGATCCTTTGTTCAATCCAGAGACTATAGCCAGACGTCCAAGTAAACAAGGCCGTTATGAGGCTTTGCACATTGTAGTTCATGCAACATGCCGCCAGCAGCTTGACTCCATCTATATGGCACTTACCCATCATCCCATGGTCAAGGTTGTGCTGTAATGATGAACCCTGAAAATATTAACCAATCCTCTATTCATGCGTGGTTACTCGCCATTCGTCCAAAAACTTTTGGTGTTGCTGTAGCTCCCGTGTTGGCTGCTTTGGCTGTTTGCTTATCAGATACAGGTACCATTAACCCTTTAGTAGCTTTGCTGACAGCTTTACTGGCTATTTTGATGCAAGCTATCACAAATATGGAAAACGATTCAGGCTACAGCAAACGTAAAGCAGAACGAACTAACAGAAAAGGTCTGCCAAGGGCAACATCTCTTGGCTTATTAAGTGTAAAACAAGTAGAAACAGGTATAGCAATTGCAGCGGTAATAGCTATTGCCATCACTGCTTATTTCATTTACCTGACGCATTGGTTCTTTTTACTCATTACTATCGCTTCTATTGCAGCAGCCTACCTCTACATGGGAGGGCCGCGGCCAATTGCTTACTCCCCCTATGGAGAAATTGTAGTTTTTCTCTTCTTTGGTTTAGTAGCGACTACAGGGACATATTATCTTCAGGTTCAAACTGTTTCGGTCACTATTTTATTAGTAGGTTGTGCGTTGGGACTAATTGCAGCCGCTGTTTTATGTGTAAATAATTACCGAGATCGAGAGCATGATGAGTCTATAGCACGATATACAATGGCTGTGGTATTGGGAAAAACAGCGACAATTGCAGCCTATCGAATAATGCTATTTGTCCCTTATGCCCTCATTCTTTGTATCATCGGTATGGACTGGACAAAATACCCCTACCTATTAGTTTTTCTAACTCTTTTAAAAGCTTGGAAATTACCAGTTGAATTAGCAACAAAGAATGGCTTGGAACTCAACGTTACTCTATTTTCTACGGTCAAGTTAGAGGTTCTTTTTGCTCTTACTTTAACATCCGGAGCTTTAATTCATGCTTATTTGACTTGGTTTGCAAAATGACGCATCGCAACTCTCGTGCGATGCGTCTTATGCACCACTATTGACGAGCCATCGGAAGAACCAACTTATCCGTATCTACTTTGCTCTTCATCATTTTATTTTCAATTAAAAATGCCTGATCAAGTTTCAGACTTTGCATATCTGCATCAGTAATGACATCAAAATAGTGACTCCACTGTGCTAATTTCTTAGCATCATCAATACTCACACCAGCTTCCTTAGCTCCCATGGCAATAGCCTGATCATAGTGTTCTGAAATCCACTTTGTTGTTTCACGATGCACCTTAACAACTCTTTGTAAAAGATCTTTGTTTTCAGTAGCAAATTTGTCACTGACAGCCATCACTAACAAAGGGTTCACTAAACCATCAGCGGTTGCAATTGTTTTAGCACCTGCCTGATTGTCTTTAATAATCAATGCAGCCGCCTGCAAGGCAGCATCAACATGCTTACCCAACAAAGCAGCATGAGCCTTACCAGGATCCATCTGGATGAATTCCACATCTTCAATTGACATCCCCTTAGACTTTAAAGCAGCTACTAACACCTGATGCAACACTGTCCCCTTAGGACCAGCAATTTTTTTCCCTTTGAGATCTTCAATTTTCATCTGTGCACCGGGTTTACCAACAATCGCAAAGACCTGAGTAGGACGAGCTACACCAGTAGCAACATAAACCTTATTGCCAGCACCATTTGCCATCAAAAGTGAAGCTGTATTCATCACTGCACTAACATCCAATGATCCTGCAGCCATCGCTTGTGCTTGTTGAGCGCCAGAATTAATTGAAACCCAATTAATTTTGATACCGTCTTTTTGAAACTCTTTCTCAAGTGATTGATTTTGTTTCATAACGATGTTTTGTAAATTAAAAGGGTCTTTAACGTAAGCAATATTGATCTGATCAACAGCCGCTTGCACTATTGTTGATAAAGAGCCAGTTAAGACCATAGCCGAAAGCATGAGTATTTTTTTTAATTTCATCACATACCTCTTTTATGAGTGAGTTAATAAATTTAAAACTGTTGCTGTATACTGGACTACTTGCATATCTGTCACAGCTCTGGGGTGAGATAAAGTTATCTCTAGTCTATCGACAACCTGTGCATTAGCCAAAACTATTACCGAATCCGCTAAACGAACAGCTTCATTAACTTCATGTGTGATCAGAACCACAGTCATTTTTTTTCTCTGTTGAATTGCTTCAAAATCCATTTGAATTTGAGCTCGGGTAATAGCATCCAGAGCTCCGAAAGGCTCATCCATCAATAAAATATCCGGAGCTTGAACAAGAGCACGTGCCAAAGCTGCTCGTTGGGCCATCCCCCCCGATAGTTCTGATGGATAATAGTTCTCCGTATGACTTAATCCCACTAGATCCAAAACATCTCCAACAATCTTTCGTTGAACTACTTCAGATTCATGACGTATAGGTAAAGCTACATTTTCAAAAACAGTTTTCCAAGGTAATAAACGAGGATCCTGAAAAACAACTCCAATTCTGTGTGCAGTGTGGATATCTATACTACCCTGCGTTGGTCTTAATAACCCCGCTATAAGACGAATCAAAGTGCTTTTTCCACAACCACTTTTTCCGATAATAGCCAAAACTTTATGCTGCTCAAGATCAAAGGATAAGTTCTTTAAAATCCATTGACTATGCCCAGGATATTGAAAACTAACATTTCTTAAACTAACTGCTGTCATTTCAAACTCCAGGGGGCCACTTTCTTTAACACACTCTGAAATAAAAAATCACCGATAATACCCAATACAGCAATCATAAAAATACCCACAAAAACCACCTCAGTGCGGGCCATTTCTGAGGCATCAGAGATCAAGTAACCGAGGCCGGATGAAGCTGCAATCAATTCAGCACTGACCAAAGCACGCCAGCTGTAACCAAATCCCAATCTCAACCCTGTAAACACTGAAGGCAAAGCACCCGGAAATTCAATGTGTCTAATTTTTTCATACGTATTGAGATTAAGAGTTTGAGCTAATTCACCATAGCGGTAATCTAATTGTTTAAAACCACTATAAGCGTTTAAATAGATGGGGAAAAAACTTGCCAAAAGAACAATGGTTAACTTAGCAACCTCCCCTATTCCTAACCATAAAATTAATAATGGAATTAGAGATAAAGGAGGAATCATCCGGAGACTTTCTAAGATTAATCTAGTTTGTTTATACGCTGATTCACTTTTAGCAAATAAATACCCCATCGGCAATGCAATGAACACAGCAGCAAAATAGCCGCCAAACGCACGACCTAAGCTGGCGCTAATGTGTTCAAAAAGTGTTCCATCTTCCCAAAGCTCGATAAATGCTGAATAAACTCTGGCAGGGCTGGGCAGTAAATAAGGAGTAACCCAACCATAGGTTGAAGCCAGCCACCAAAACAACAACAGCGCCAGCGGCATCCATACAGACAGAAAAACGGAACGCACTTTGATCAATCGTTAATAAACTACTGCAACCGAACTTCTGTGGACGCCGTCTCAGACTCGTCAACAATATTGTTCGTTGTTGTGTAAGCCGGAGACTTAGGTGTTTCACGCGTTAACAGTTTCAAACGTTCTTGTACTTCTTGTTGCGTCAAAACTTCAAAAACCGTAACAACCGATTTAACTCCCTGAACTCTAGAAGCCACGTCAGCAGCCTTATTAGCCTCTTGTTGTGTGACCAAGCCCATTAAATAAACAATTCCACGATCAACCGTGACTTTCATTTGATTTAATGAAACTCCAGAAGTTGCTACCAGTTGTGTTCTCACCTTACCAGCAAGCGTTGAATCAGACATTCTTTGAGATAGAGAAGACACCGGCCCTACCATTAACTCATTGACAACAGAACTGACTTCAAGACTATTTTGAGCAACACGCTGAGCAGTTAATTTATCGGCTTCACTACCGACTTCGCCAGTCAATAAAATACGACGATTATAAGAAGTCACTGTCAGATGAAGATTTTTAGGAACTGCCTGTGATATTTCATAATTAATACGTTTTTCCATGACCTCGTCGGCCATCTGTGCTCCCGTTGTACGCCGATCTGTAGTCACAAAAGCTGTTGTGCCAACTGCACCACCGATTAATACAGGAACACAACCCGTCATAGATGTCACGCCAACTGTGAGGGCTGAAAGACATAAAAGAAAAGATTTAGTACGCATGGCAGAAAGAACCTTGATATTTTTCACTCAGTATAGTCTATCTAAAGACCTATAACCTTATCCTAACCTATCAAAATGGCTAATAAAGTAGAAGATGTGCATAACTCAGATAAAACTTAGTGAATAAATGAATAAAAATGTGAATAAGTTAGAAACGTAACGATTTTATAAAAACTTATCCACAATACTTAACAATCAATAACCATAAAATCCCCAGAGATATAAGAATGGAAATTAACAATTTAACTATTTAATAATAAAAGACTTTTTTGAATTATCCACAGTAACGCAAGAGCTTATTATTATGACTATTAATTTAATATAAAAAAATCATTTAATAATTCATGTAATTTCTAATAAACCAGAAAAACTAATTTAGAAAATAAAAACCATTGTGGATAACTTTGTGGATTACTGAGGATATGTTTAATAAGTAGTTGTTATTAAATAAAAATTAAAATAAATCTCAATATTCTGAGAAAATTGCATAAGTGTATGATTTTAAATGGATTATATTAAATACAATAATACTCAGAATAGTGACTATTAAAGAATAACCTCCTGTATTTATAAGGATTTTTAAGAGTTTATTTCAGTGGATAACTTTGTGGATAAACTCTAACTTTCCTGACTTTCCATTAATTTTCTCACTGAAGATTCTTTTGTGACTCCAAAGGGAATTAAAACACTAGGAACAGCATGAGCAGCTGATTGTAAATGTTGAATCTGATCATCAAAAAAGATATGTGGCTGTAACTGTTCGAGTACAAATTGTTTAGGCATCCCATCCATTAAAAATAGCTCTGCAGCATTCATTCCCCAGCTTTTCAGTGTGGTGATCAACCGTTCTTCGCTTGGTGCTCCCCTAGAGGTTACGATTGAAATTCTAATAACAGGTTGGTAATAAGGATCGTGTTGTCCTCTTCTTTGCATATCCAACTTTTGAAAATAGGCTAATTTTTTGAAAAGCTCTGTTAAAGGACCGGCCTTATGCGGAGAATGGACATGACGGCTTTCGTAATCCTGAAATCCTTCAAGGCCGGATTGCTTGTATTGTTTTTCACTATCGTCATCAATGACTACGCCATCAAAGTCAAAGGCGATCCTTAACCCTTTGTCATTTAAGTCATCTTTGGCTTGCGAAGGAAGTACCAAACCTGCTGGATATCCCATGTGTGTCGCTTCGATAACACTTTTACTGTTGGCACTAAGAAAAAGTGATGCACCATAAGCTTTCATGTAAGGAAACGTAGCCTGACCAGATGTGAAGGCTCCTCCTCGAATTGGTAATTTATAGTGCTTACAAGAATTAAAGAAGCGTTGACCGGACTCGGGACTGTTACGAGAAAGTACAATAACCCGGAAAGGCTCCTCTTCTTTTGGAAAATATTCATTCAAACTTAGCAAACGTCTGACAAAAGGGAAAGCTACTCCTGGATTTAAAGGAGTTTGAAGATGTTTTATTTGGTACTCTCTGTAAGCTTCTATCCCTTGATCTTCAAAAATTTTATGTTCTGTTTCAAGATCAAATAATGCGCGGCTAGATACAGCAACTACTAATTTTTCAGTACTCGAATTTGACATCATTAAAACCCCTAAAAGAAAAACGGGAGAACTTTCTCCCGTTGAATAATGCTTAAATATCAATGTTGTTAACAAATAAAGCGTTATCTTCTATAAACCGTCTTCTTGGTTCAACATTATCTCCCATTAACATTGAGAAGACATTGTCAGAGCTTGCGGCATCTTCCAGTCGCACCCGTAGCAGGCGGCGATTTTCAGGCTGCATTGTAGTTTCCGCTAATTGCTCGGCATTCATTTCCCCTAAGCCTTTATAGCGTTGACGAGTCAGTCCAGAACTAGCTTCAGACATCAACCATTGGATAGCTTCTTCAAAATTCTTCACAGGATGCGATTTATTACCTTTAACAACCTTAGCTCCTTCATTAACGATTCCCTGAAGAGTTTGAGCTGTTTTAATCAATAAAGCGTAATCTGCAGTATTTAAGAAATGAGCATCCATGCGAGAGTGGCGCACGTTGCCGTAAACCATTCTTTCAATAGATAAATAAACCCTGTGAGTGTCACTCTCCTCTTTAGCGATAATTTTCAAATTCTTATCACAAATTTGATTCATAAGCATGTCAGCGCTGTGTTGTGCGCTGTCTAAATTATCAAGATTGATTTGAACACCGGCAGTAATAGCTAAGAGAACAGCACGGTCAATCACAAGGCTTAACCTCTGAAGAACTTCAGAACTTTGAATATAACTATCCGCTAAGTTTTCAAGTTCAGTGCCCCAAATTTTCTCACCTTTTTCAAAAGCCTCTTGGTTACGGTAGAGCTCAGCATCCTTGAGGGCAATCTCTAAAATGACTTTGTTATACTCATGGTCGTCCTTAACGTAGATGTCCTTCTTATTAACGGTGATCTTATAGAGGGGTGGTTGTGCAATATAAACATAACCTCTCTCAATTAACGGAGTCATCTGACGATAGAAGAACGTCAAAAGTAAAGTTGAGATATGAGCACCGTCCACATCTGCATCAGTCATAATAATGATGCGGTGATACCTCAGTTTTTCAATATCAAAATCTTTTCCAATACTGCAACCCAGGGCTAATGCAAGAGTTCTGACCTGTTCACTGTCGAGTAATTTCTCATGAGAAGCCTTTTCCACATTGAGGATCTTTCCTCTCAGGGGCAAAATAGCTTGATTCTTACGGTTTCTTCCAGTTTTCGCAGATCCTCCAGCAGAATCACCTTCCACTAAGAATAGTTCACTTAGAGCGGGATTCTTTTCCTGACAATCAGCTAACTTACCGGGTAATGAACCTGACATTAACACTGACTTTCTGCTCATATCACGAGCTTTTCTAGCAGCTTCACGCGCCCTGGAGGCAGCTACTATTTTTTCACAGATAGCATGAGCTTCAACCGGATTTTCATCTAGGAAGCTGGCTAGCTCCGTATTGATAACATCCTCTACTGCTGGGCGAACTTCACTAGAAACCAGTTTATCTTTAGTTTGTGAACTAAATTTTGGTTGAGGAACTTTTACAGAGAGAATGCAGGTCAACCCCTCCCTCATGTCCTCGCCATCAATATCATTTTTGAGTTTTTTATCCAGACCTTCTTTTGAAATGTAATTTTTGATCACACGGGTCATAGCACTTCTTAAGCCTGTGACGTGTGTTCCTCCGTCTTTTTGAGGAATATTGTTAGTGTAGGCTGTCAGACGTTCATTGTAGGTGTCATTCCACTGCATGGAGACCTCAACTGTGACCGGAACGCCTTGAGATTCCACGGTTTTCAATGCATAAAACGGTGTCTTATGTAGAACAACACGATTTTGATTAATGAACTCCACAAAACCTCTGACTCCACCTTGTGCATGGAAACGTTCCTCTTTCCCTGTTCTTTGATCAAGTAATAAGATATTGACCCCAGAGTTGAGGAAAGAAAGTTCGCGCAAGCGCTCTGATAAACGCTCAAAGCTAAAAGTGATGTCTGAAAAAATTTCTTTGTCGGGGTAAAAATGAACCAATGTTCCACGTTTATCTGTTTGTCCCAAATCTATCATAGGAGAAACTTCAACGGGACCGTTGACGGTTTGAAGGACTTCAATTTTACGATTAACTAGTTTTCCTCGTTCAAATTCCAAATAATGGATTCTGTTTTCACGATAGACAGTCAGTTTTAACCATGTAGATAAAGCATTTACGCAAGAGACTCCGACACCGTGCAAACCTCCGGAAATCTTATAGCTATTTTCTGAGAATTTGCCGCCTGCATGCAACTCAGTCAGAGCAATTTCTGCCGCGCTGCGTTTAGGTTCGTGTTTATCATCCATTTTGACATCAGTTGGAATCCCTCTTCCGTTGTCTTCTATGGAAACAGAACCGTCTGTATGCAGGGTGACAATGATTTCATCAGCAAAGCCGGCAAGAGCTTCGTCAATCGAATTGTCCACGACTTCATAAATCAAGTGATGTAAGCCGGAGCCGTCAGCGGTATCACCGATGTACATACCCGGACGTTTTCTTACAGCTTCGAGTCCTTCTAACACCACAATAGCAGCAGCACCGTAGTCATTAGGATTGAGAGATTTGTCAGCAGCTTCACTCATAGGTTAATTCTCTTAATTATCAAAAATCAGACGCTAAATTATTAAAAAAATCAGTTCTTAAGTGTTACTACACCCGTCCCAATATGACTTAGGACGGGTGTGGAAATCAAAAGCTGATGCGGCGCAGGCACCCATTAGGTGCGCATCGGCATAACAACATACTTAAACGATGAATTGTCAGGCATTGTGATCAGCATAGCTCCAGTGTTGCTATGCAAAGCAAATTGAACTTCCTCGCTTTTTAAGTTGTTTAAGACATCTTGGAGATAAAGAAGGTTAAAGCCAATTTCAATATCAATTCCGTTGTAATCGATATCTAGCACATCTTTGGCTTCTTCTTGATCCGAATTGGTACTTTGGATTGTTAACGTGCCGTTCTTCAGCTCCCACTTCACACCGCGAAGTTTAGCGTTAGCTAAAATAGCCGTGCGTTTTAAAGCACCTAAGAGAACATCACGTTTAATAACAAAAATATTATTGTTGTTAACCGGTATAACTCGATTGTAATCGGGGAATTTACCTTCAACTAATTTTGACGACAATGTAATGTTGCCCCAGGTAATGCGAATTTCTGTATCAGAAATTGCAATGGAAATGCACTCTTCGGTGTCTGGAATTAAACGAAGCATTTCCATTACTGTACGGCGAGGTACGATGCACTGTACATTTTGTGCGAGCGGCGACTCTAATTTTCCTTCACAATAGGCTAATCGATGTCCATCCGTAGTTACTACTCGAATAACGTCTCCCTCAATAGAAAGCAACATACCGTTGAGGAAATAGCGAATATCTTGCTGAGCCATTGAGAAGTGGACCAATTGGAGCAAATGACGCAATTGGTTAGCCGCAATAGTGAAGCTCTGAGTAAATTGAGTTTCTGGTCTATTGGGAAATTCATCGGCCGGCAAGGTATTCAATTTAAATGTACTTTTCCCTTGTTTTAATTCAACAGTGGGATCCGATTGACTCGGCTGGGACAGAGTTACCTCAGAGCCATGGTTTAAGGCGCTGATTAAGCTTTGCAACTTTGCAGCATCAACGGTTACACTGACATCAGGACCTTCAGCGCCGATATCAGCGAAGGTCTTAATTTCAATATCTAAATCGGTAGCCGTAAAATCAACTCGTGAGCCTACTTTAGAAATCAAAATATTGGACAAAATAGGCAGCGTCTGACGTTGTTTACCGACAATACCACTGACAGCTTGGACCGGAGTTGCAAAAGCTTCTCTCGGGCTCTTGATGATTAGCATTCCCATATCCTTTAAAAGAATTAGAAACGGATGTCCTATCCGCTGTTTAACCACTCCATTTTAGAGGATTTTCTCGTGATTTGGTGCGGATATACAGACTCTGTTTTACCTAATTTTTTAGCATCTGTTCTAGAACATGAATTTGGTAATTCAAGTCTTTATCTTTTGCCCGTGCATCGGCAATCTTTTTGACACCATGTAACACAGTGGTGTGATCTCTTTTACCAAAGCGCTCCCCAATTTCAGCTAGACTGCTTTGAGTCAACTCTTTGCACAGATACATAGCAACCTGTCTGGGAACAGCGATCTTTTTAACTCTTGTTTTAGAGTACATGTCGGCTAAAGAAATTTTAAAGTACTCTGCCACAGCACCCTGAATGCGCTCTACAGTTAATTGAGCCGTTGATGCCACCAACATGCCCTGAAGGGCTTCTCTAGCTTTCTCGACTGTTAGACGTTCCTCATTGCTGAATCGAGAAAATGCAATAACACAGTTCAGAGCACCTTCGAGCTCTCGAACATTGCTTTTAAGGTGACGAGCAATAAAGTAAGCAACATCATCCGGCAAATCAAAATGTTGTGCTAATGACTTCTTTTGTAAGATGGCCACTCTAGTTTCTAGCTCTGGGGGCTCGACTTCAACAGATAGACCAGATGTGAAACGTGAAATAAGTCTTTCATCCATGTCTTTCAAGCTTCTGGCGTAAGTATCACTCGTAAAAATGATTTGTTTGCCATGAGGGACTAATTTTTCAAAAACTTCGAAAAGTTTTTGTTGAATCTGTCTCTTACCTCCTAAATATTGGATGTCATCGATAAAAAGTGCATCTAGATTCTGGTATTTATGATCAAAAGCAGTGTAATTATTTTCTCGTACAGCCGTTGTGAAGTCATTGATGAAAGTTTGTGTTCCAACACATAGGATACGAGCATCAGGATTATTTTTTAGCATTTGATTGCCGACTGCATGCATAAGGTGCGTTTTACCTAATCCGACTCCACCATAAATAAAGAGAGGGTTGTAGTTTTTCCCAGGGTTGTCACCAACACTTCTGGCAGCTACATAAGCTAATTGATTAGATGAGCCAGCAACAAAGTTTTCAAATGTCTGCTGTGCTCTAAGGCCGCAAGCATAAGCTTGCTCGGTAACTGAAGCACTCTCTTTGTTAGCAGGAACTAGTTGCAACTGACTTTGTGCTGGTTCTACTTGTCCTTCCGTTTGCAAATAGCGTACGGTAACTACATCATGTGCAACGGAGGAGGCCACCGAGGCAATCATTGCATCGAAGTGTGCCTCAATTGTTTCGATTGCCTGCAAAGTTCTGTGGCCTAAAATCAGAATATGATTTTTTTCATCCCAATTGATACAGGAAAGGCTTTTGATCCAACGATCAAAATCCTGAGGCTTCATGATGCTCGATAACTGAATCAAGCACTGTTCCCAGAAGTTCATACAAACACTCCACAAACGGTCTATCTCAGATTAAATAGCCAGTAGATAAAACTTTTCGCCTAAAAAATATCGACTATCAATCTCTTGCTGATCAGATCGGATAGCTGGCAATAAGCTAAGTTAAGCACTTAAGAATCTTTGACCTTATTTAAAATAGGGTTTATTACAAAGGTAAAAGATCAAATAAATCGTATTATCAACAAGTTATCGATTACTAAACCAATAAGAGTTGAAATGAAAAAGCCTCCAGAATAAACGGAAGCTTTTTTCCATTGTACTGATAAAAACAATCTTTGTTTTTCCACTAATGCTTAATAAATAGGCACGTAATTGTGGATAACTCAAAATATTTTTTAATGATAAGAAAAAAACACAAAATATTGGATAAATTTTTTTTTTATCTAAACCTAGTATTTTTCCTACTTACAAAATTATCAAAGTGTGCTTCAGAAGAGAATAGGGGATTGGAGGTAAAAAAACTTGACAAAACATAGGGTTTTGATGTGTAATACCATGTTTTTCACGGATCTGTAAACCCTTCATGGGAGGGGATCGGAAAAGGTCTGTGCTTTAGGATCGAAATTGCGATCCATATTGATTTTAAATATCAAATACTTTTTAAGGATTTGTCGTCATGGCTACCAAACGTACTTATCAACCGTCTAAGGTCAAGCGTGCTCGTACGCATGGCTTCTTGGTTCGCAGTCGTACCAAGGGCGGTCGTCGTGTCCTGGCTGCTCGTCGCGCCAAGGGTCGTCACGTTCTCGCTCTCTAATTTTCAGAGAGTCTCACGGCGGACGATAGCCGTGAATGTTGCGGTTAAGAAACCGAATGGGCTGCCTCGAAGTATCCGTTTGATAAAATCAACGGAGTTCGGGGCGGTTTTGTCTGCAAATAAAACAAAATTAATTCGGAGTTATTCAGATTTTTTTTCAGTTTCTGCGCTAAGAACTGATTGTGTTGGGTGCATACGTTTTGGTTTTACGGTTGGAAAGCAAAATGCTCAACTATCGGTGGAAAGGGCTATGGTAAAAAGGCTGTTGCGGGAAAAGGCCCGTCAGTCCCGTTTAGTTTTAGCTAAAGCGATAGAAGGAAGAAAATACGGTCTTGATATTAACTTCCGACTTAAAAGAAAATTACCTGTTTGCAGCTTAAATGGTCTTGGTAAAAAGGCCAGGAAAAAAATGATTCAAAGCGATATTGATAGGCTTTTTGACTATTTTGTCTCTAAGGTATCCTATCAAGGAGCGGAATGTGCAGAGTTTGTCAAAAATTCTGATAGTTGCCATTAGGTTCTATCAGATGACATTATCTCCATGGATGGGGAGGGAGTGCAGATTTTATCCGACCTGCTCTCAGTACTCGATGGAGGCTATTAAACGCTTTGGAGCACTTAAGGGAAGTTGGTTGATGGTGGCGCGCATTATTCGCTGCAATCCTTTTGGAGGTCATGGATTTGATCCGGTTCCCGAGTCTTTTCGGTGGTTTCCTTGGAAAAACAACTGATTTTTCATCATTTCAACAATAGATAAGAGAGTCCATATGGGACGCGAATTACAACGTGCTTTTTTGTGGATGATTTTCTTGTTAGGACTTTTCATGCTATGGGATGCATGGCAGGTTCGTAACGGTAATCCTTCCTTTTTTGGTACTCCCGCTCCTGTAGAAGAGCAGGTGGCGAGTAATGAAGTAAAGTCTGAGACAGCTGATTCAGCTCAGCAACTGGCCGACAGTAAGACTGTTGCTTCAGAGGTGAATGTAACCATCACTAAACCTGTTGAGGTAACAACAGACCTCTTCAAGATCACATTTGATGCAAATGGTGCCTCAGTAGCTCGAGCTGAGTTGTTGAAAGAGCGTCAAACTCCAGATTGGAAAACCCGCGGCTTACCTGGTTTGATTTTTGGTTCCTCTGATCAAGAGCAGCAGGATGTGGGCAATGTTGTGTTGTTTGATACATCTGCACAGCACGTTTATAAGGCTGAAACAGGACTTATTGGAGGGAGCTACCCGAACCATCGTACATCATTCCGTTTAGTTAGTGACAATCTGACTATGAAAGATGGACAGGATACATTAGAAGTCCGTTTTGTAGCCAATCAAGGCAATGTTGAGTTAGTCAAATCTTATACTTTCCATCGTGGTCACTACGGTATTGATGTCAAGCATGAAGTTCGGAACAAAGGTAACGTAGTTATTTCACCTTCTGTTTACATGCAGCTTACGCGTGACGATGGAAAAGTTGCTAGTGACAGCGCCTTCTACAATACGTTTACCGGTCCGGCAGCTTACACCGAAGATGAAAAATTCCAAAAAATTGATTTTGACTCTATAGCTGACGAAGATACCGGATTACCTAACCGTTCCAACGAAGGTTGGATTGCAATGTTGCAACATTATTTCTTGACGGCATGGGTCCCAACGGAAAACAGTCCTCGTGAACTTTATACACGTCAACTCGACAAGCATTTATTTGCTATCGGATCAATTGTTTCGGTTGGGGAAGTGGCACCAGGAGCTGAAAAAACTGTTGACAGTATGCTGTACGTAGGCCCGCAGGATCAGCGTCGGCTTGAGTATATTGCTCCCAATCTTGATCTGGTGGTTGATTATGGTTGGCTAACATTTTTAGCTAAACCCATTTACTGGTTGTTAGCTTTCTTGCAAGGCTTGGTTGGAAACTGGGGCTGGGCGATTGTGTTGTTAACTGTATTGGTGAAAGCAATCCTTTATCCGATATCTGCAGCTGGTTATAAGTCTATGGCTCGTATGCGTGATGTTGCTCCGAGAATGAAAGCAATTCAGGAGAAGTACGCTAACGATAAGCAGGCTTTAAATCAGGCTATGATGGAACTGTATCGCAGAGAAAAAATTAATCCAGCAGGGGGGTGTTTCCCGATTCTGCTTCAGATTCCGGTGTTTTTGGCTTTGTATTGGGTATTGTTAGCCACGGTTGAGTTGCGTGGGGCAAATTGGTTGCTGTGGGTTAGTGACCTGGCCAGTCCAGATCCTTACCTTATCTTACCGCTTCTGATGGTTGCTACTATGATTATCCAAATGAAGATTAGTCCAAAGCCCACGGATCCGACGCAAGCAAAAGTTATGATGTTTATGCCAATTATCTTTGGTGTCATGTTCTTCTTCTTTGCTTCTGGCTTGGTTTTGTACTGGTTGACCAACAACGTTCTGTCTATTTGGCAACAGTGGTATGTCAATAAACAGATTGAGGAAGAAAGAAGGAAAAGAACAATTTCCTAAAGGTTTTTGACCTAAGATAAGAATAATGGGGGCTTATGTTGGCCCCCATTTTAATTACTCGCGGTTCTTGCCTAGGAAAAGAAGTAGCGGCCATAGCCAAACAGAAAGAAACCAAAGCGCTATAAATTTAATTGATAATTTCTTTCTCTCGGCTTTGTAGGTTTTAAAAAATATTGCTATGGCACCGCAAATAACCCATAAAAGAATAAGTCCGTAAACAAAAACACGAACAAGATAGGTGTTACCAAGAAAATCTGCTATGTAGGCTGAAATGGGAACTGAAGTTCCAATCGCGCAGCATGCTCCAATTAATGCATTTCCAAAGAAAGAGGGCTCATTACTTTTTAAAGACATAGCGCTTTAAACTCCTTTGATTGATCTGAGTTCAATGTAGCAAATTTTTTGTTTGAAGTTGAAAAACGTAGGTTTGACGGTGCGATAATTACCCATATTTTTAGAGGTTTTTATGCCGATTTATTCTGATCGTGATCCAATTGTTGCTATTGCTACAGCCTCCGGAAGGGGAGGGGTAGGAATTATCCGCCTATCAGGCAGTGATAGCTTTATAAGTAGTTTTATTAAAGATTATTTTGGTTCTCAAGAGAATCTAAAACCAAGGTATGCTCACTATCGTCAATTTAGAGATGATAAAGGAGCGTTGCTAGACGAAGGCTTGGTTCTTTATTTTCCTACTCCTAAATCTTATACGGGAGAGTCTGTTCTTGAGTTTCAAGCACACGGTGGACCGATAGTGTTGCAGATGCTGTTGCATACAATATTGGGATTTGGGCGATCTGCAGGTTTGCGCTTGGCAGAGCCAGGAGAGTTTACAAAACGAGCGTTTTTGAACGGTCGTATTGATTTGTCTCAGGCTGAGGCAGTTGCAGATTTAATTGATGCAACAACCGAAGGAGCAGCTAAAGCGGCCTCTCGTTCGTTAAATGGTGATTTTTCAAAAAGTATTCATGCTGTTGGCGATCAGATAATTGAACTGAGGGCTTTGATTGAAGCTATTTTAGATTTTCCTGAGGAGGAAATTGATTTTATAAAAAGTACTCAAGCTCGGGAAAGAATGAACAAAATCATTATTGATTTTGAAAGTTTGAAACATCAGTCTCAACAGGGTTCAATATTAAGAGAGGGGGTTAAAGTAGTTTTAGTTGGAAGTCCTAATGTAGGCAAATCCTCGTTAATGAATTGTTTGAGTGGATCAGATATCGCTATTGTGACTGGAATAGCAGGAACAACTCGAGACAAAATTGAAAATGAGATTAGTATTAACGGAGTTGCATTACGCTTAGTCGATACAGCGGGCGTTAGGGAGACCAATGATCCTGTAGAAAGTATTGGTATAGAAAGGACACTGCAGGCAGTCGAGGATGCTGATATTGTTTTGCATTTAGTTGATGCTACTAATGAGTACTCGGATGAAGAAGGCCAAAAAACACTTCATAAAGTGATGCAAAGAGTTTCAGCAGGGGTGCCTGTTATTCAGGTTCTGAATAAATGCGATTTGGATCATAAGATTCCTGACAACAGTTGGTTACCTATCTCTGCGAAGACGGGGGAGGGTATTGAAAATTTAAAAAATAAACTTCTCGAATTGGTTGGATGGGAAAATCAACCAGAGAGCACATTTTTAGCTCGAGAAAGACATTTGCAATCTTTGTCTAATGCTTATGAGCATCTAGAATTAGCAAATCAATTTGTGAATATACCCGATCCTCCGTTGGAGTTATTAGCTGAAGAGTTGAGACTAGCTAATGATGAGTTGGGAGTCATTGTTGGTGAAACGACGCCTGACGACATATTGGGGATGATTTTTAGTCGTTTTTGTATTGGTAAGTAATTGATTTTATTATGTAAATAATTTGTTTCACGTGAAACGGTGAATAAAAATGGATTATCCTGTTTTTTATGATGTGATTGTTGTTGGTTGTGGTCATGCGGGTGCTGAAGCTTGTTTAGCAGCAGCGCGAATGGGGTGTAAGACCTTATTAATTACGCATAATGTCGAAACAATTGGGCAATTATCGTGTAATCCATCAATTGGTGGCATTGGAAAAAGTCATTTGGTAAAGGAAGTTGATGCCATGGGTGGAGCTATGGCACAAGTTACTGATGAAACAGGAATCCAATTTAGAGTTTTGAATAGTTCAAAAGGTCCAGCTGTAAGGGCTACAAGAGCCCAAATAGATAGAGAGCTGTATCGAACTGCGATGCGTCGACGTATCGAAAATCAAAATAATTTATGGGTTTTTCAACAGGGAGTTGATGATTTAATTATTGAAAACAATCGGGTTGCTGGTGTTGTTACTCAAACAAATGTAAAAATCTATAGTAAAACCGTTGTGATAACTGCTGGTACTTTTTTACATGGGCTTATTCATATTGGGCTGGAACACTATCAAGCTGGTAGAGTGGGTGATCCGGCTAGTATTAGGTTGGCTGACCGATTAATTGATTTGGGCTTGCCTAAGGGAAGATTGAAAACGGGAACGCCAGCAAGAATTGATGGTAGATCAATTGATTTTTCTAAATGCGAGAAACAGTTGGGTGATTTAAACCCGATACCGAGTTTTTCATTGTTGGAGCCCCAAATTCAACATCCAGAGCAAGTACCTTGTTGGATTACTAATACAAACACGGAGACTCATAACATTATTAGAGCAAATCTCGATCGTTCTCCTATGTATTCTGGAATAATTGAGGGCGTTGGACCTCGTTATTGTCCATCCATTGAAGATAAAATAGTGCGGTTTGCAGACAAAACTTCTCATCATGTGTTTTTAGAACCTGAAGGACTTCAAACAAACATTTTTTATCCCAATGGTATATCGTCGAGTTTGCCGTTTGACGTTCAGATTGAATTTATGCATACAATTCCTGGGCTGGAAAATGCGCACTTTGTAAGGCCTGCATATGCTATCGAGTATGATTACTATGATCCGAGAGAGTTGAGAACTTCTTTGGAAACAAAGCAAATAGAAGGTTTGTTTTTTGCTGGACAGATTAATGGAACAACAGGTTATGAAGAAGCCGCGGCTCAGGGTTTATTAGCTGGTTTAAATGCTGCTCTTCAGGTTAATGGAAAGGAACCTTGGGTACCTCGTAGGGATCAAGCATATATCGGCGTGATGGTAGATGATTTGATTACCAAAGGAGTTACTGAGCCTTATCGAATGTTTACCTCCAGAGCTGAATATCGATTAAGTCTTCGTGAAGATAATGCAGATGATCGCTTAACTGAAATTGGTCGGATGTTAGGTTTGGTTGATGATGCAAGATGGGACTTTTTTAATAGGAAGCGTGATGCTATAGCTCGAGAAATAGAAAGATTAAAAGAAACTTGGGTATATCCTGGTCTTATTTCTAACAATGAAGCTCAGAGAGTTTTAGGGGGGACAATTGAGCGAGAATACTCGCTTTTCAATCTATTGTCTCGCCCCAATGTTTCACATGAAACATTAAAAACTTTGAAAAAAAATGATGGTTCTTTAATTTCAAAATATCCTGAATTGTCTAACTCTGAGGTTGAACAAATTGAGATAACAGCTAAATATTCGGGTTATATTAATAGACAAAAAGACGAGGTTCAGAAAATTCTGGAGCATGAAATGACGAAAATTCCTGCTGACTTCGATTATGATAGAGTCAAAGGTTTGTCATTTGAAGTTCGTCAAAAATTAAAAACGCAAAAGCCTGAGACAATTGGACAGGCTGGAAGAATAAGTGGTGTAACACCTGCGGCAATTAGTTTATTGTTAATATTCATTAAATCAAAAAGAATAAGCTAGGTAAAGTTTATGAGTGACTTTTTAGATTTAAAAAAAATCATTCAAGGGGCAGAGGACCTTCACCTATTTTTATCTGATGATCAAATTTATCAGATTGATACCTATGCACAAATGTTATTTAAATGGAACAAAACATTTAATCTTACGTCAATCACGGATAAAGACGAGCTACTTACACATCATATTCTAGACTCTTTGGCTACAGTCCCTATTTTTTCTAACTATCTATTGCCAGGTAAGTGTTTACTGGATGTTGGCTCAGGTGGTGGGCTTCCAGCTATTCCTTTGGCAATTATGTTCCCCGACTCTTTTGTCTCAATGATAGATACGGTTGGAAAAAAGACTGCTTTTCTTACACAAGTAGGAGTCCATTTAAAACTGAAAAATGTTGAAGTAATACACAATCGTGTTGAGAAGTTAAATAACCGATTATTTGATGTGATTTCCTCTAGAGCATTTTCTTCTCTTTCTGACTTTGTTCATCTTTCTGAGCATCTTTTAACTGATGACGGAGTTTGGATTGCACTAAAGGGGAAGAATCCTGAAAAAGAACTGTCAAATCTTAATCACTCATACCATGGAAAAATTCTGAATATTTCTGTTCCTTTTTTGAATGAAGAAAGAAATTTAGTGATTATTGAGAAAGATAGTTTTATTCCCCAATGAAACAAATTAACTTAAAACTGCACAAATATTAAGCAAATATAAAAAATATATTTATAAATCAATAAACTATCCATCTCAATATAAAATTTTTAACTTACATATATGCCTACAATATAAGCAAAGATTATATTTTTATAAAATATATTAATTCAATTATGTTTCACATGAAACAATTCCAAATTTATTTTTATCCTTTTTGTTAAAAAAGAATTAATTCGAAAGATTTTTTTTTAGAGTTGTGCAAAAATAGCCTACGTCCTTTTTTTTGTCCAAGTGAGGGTTGATGTGCTTGATCAGGTTGTCAGTACATTCTTGTTTGCTTTTGCCTCATTTATCCCTGTCTTGAATCCATTTGGTGGAGCAATGTTTTTTTTAGCGTTAACACCAAATATTGATCAGGAAACTAGAAAAATGATGGTTAATAGAATTGTTTTTTATTCTATGATCATTATGCTGATAAGTTTATTTGCTGGTCATCTTATATTAAGCTTTTTTGGCATTTCAATGGGTGTTCTTAGAGTTGGGGGCGGTTTGGTATTGATTTCGGCAGGGTGGAAAGCTCTTAATGAAGCAGCTCACGATGATGCTGATAACGCAAATATAGAGCCACCTAAGTCAAGAAAGAAATTGTTGTCTATGGCTTTTTATCCGATAACATTGCCTTTGACTATGGGTCCGGGGATGATTGCTGTATCTACGGCTATAGGTACGGGTATGATTGGACATGGAACGGCAAATTTAATTGGTTGTTTGTTGGCCACACTCGCCACTTTATTAACAGTATATGTGTGCTACCGGTATTGTGACAGAGTGAGTCAAGCAGTTGGTGCAACTGGTGCCGATGCATTATCTAGGGTGTTTGCTTTTATATTGTTGTGTATTGGTATATCAATTCTTTGGCAAGGTTTTACTGAGTTATGGCTTTCGATGCCTAAAGTGTAAAGGATAAGATAAAAATGGCTTTAACGTTTTGCGTCGCAAATCAAAAAGGTGGGGTTGGTAAGACAACAACCGCTGTTAATTTATCAGCAGCTTTGTCTAAATTGAAACAAAGGGTGTTATTGATTGACTTGGACCCCCAAGGTAATGCTACTACAGGTAGCGGTGTAAGTAAGGATTCAATTACCGAGACAGTCTATCCGTTGTTATTTGGTCAAGCATCATTTGAAAAGGTAGTCATACATACAGAAGAAGCAGGATATGATATTTTGCCGGCCAACCGCGAATTGGCTGGTGCTGAGGTGGAATTGGTTCAGCTTGAAGATAGAGATGAAAGATTAAAGAAAATATTGCAGGAGCAAGATAAAAATTACGATTTTGTTATTATCGATTGTCCGCCGTCTCTTTCTATGCTGACGATCAATGCCTTGTGCACTGCAAAGGGTGTGATTGTTCCTATGCAGTGTGAGTATTTTGCAATGGAAGGATTAACTGATTTAATTGGTTCAGTGCGAAGAATACAGGCTGCAAAAAACCCAGATTTAACTTTGATTGGATTGTTGCGGGTAATGTTTGATCCACGAGTTACGCTGCAGCAACAAGTTAGTGAACAGTTAAAAGAATTTTTCGGTGATAAAGTGTTTAAAACCGTTATCCCCAGAAATGTTCGACTAGCAGAGGCTCCGAGTTATGGATTGCCTGGGGTTTTATATGATAAATCCAGTAAAGGGGCAAAAGCGTATTTGGAATTTGGAACAGAATTCCTAAAGAGGATGAGAAAGTATAAGAAGCAAAGCAAGGAGAAATAAGATGGTTGTGAAAAAGAGAAGTGGTTTAGGCAAGGGACTGGATGCTTTGCTCGGTAAAAAGGATGAAGTAGTTATTACCTTAGCAGATGCAAAGGGAGATGATGCCTCTGAGCTAGATTTAGATAAGATTCAGCCAGGTGAATATCAACCGCGAACTCGGATGGATAAGGAGTCCTTGGAGGAATTAGCACAATCTATTAAAGAACAAGGGCTAATTTCACCTATTCTGGTTCGTCCGGTTGCTAAAAATCGTTATGAAATTATTGCTGGAGAAAGACGATATCAAGCTTCAAAGTTAGCAGGCTTGAAAAAAGTTCCTGTTTTAATTAGAAAAATTTCAAACGAAAAAGCTTTGGCATGGGCCTTAATTGAGAATATACAGCGTGAAGATTTAAATCCATTGGAAGAAGCTGCAGGTATTCAAAGATTATTGGACGAATTTCATATGACGCATGAGACGGCATCTCAAGCGATTGGGAGAAGTCGAACTGCGACAACCAATCTGTTGCGCCTTCTAAATTTGGCTAAGCCTGTACAAGAGAGATTGATGGCCAATGAAATTTCTATGGGTCATGCTCGTGCTCTTTTAAGTTTAGAGCCTGCTATGCAGGTCGCGGTTGCCAATGAAATTGTGAAGAAGGGACTCTCCGTTCGACAGGTAGAAACTTTAGTTGCTGGTATAGCATTAAAAAAACAGTCAAAGGGGAAAGTAGGGAAGAAAACGGTTAAGGATTCAGATACGCTGCGCCTGGAAGAAGATCTGTCTAATTTTTTAGGTGCGACGGTAAGGATAGATACCAACAAAAAAGGAAAGGGAAAACTGATTATTGAGTTTTCGGACTTAGATCAGTTTGACGGCATCATTGCTCATTTTGGAAACTTTGACTGAGCATGTTCGTTATATATCGATATTTTCAATCCTCATTTTGAAAAGAAGATTGAAATAACCGAAAAAAATGTTCGATAGGATTAAGGGTTTACACCGTTAAAACCTCGGTGTAAACCCTTGTTTCTATAAGTAACCTATCGTATAATCCGCACAGAATAATGGTTTGTAGGGGTGACTACTTACTTTTATGAAGAAAATAGTACTTCTACAGATCGTTGCCACTATTGGAGTGGCTGCAATTTCCGCTCTGTTCGGAGGGGGGTCTGCAGCCCTTTCGGCGTTCCTGGCGGGTCTAGCTTGTTTGGTGCCGAATGCGTTATTTGCGTTGAATCTGAGTGTCTTGGTTAAGCTGAGTCCTTCGTATTCACCGCTTTTCTTCTTTATTGGCGAGTTCGTTAAGATCGTTGCAATTGTGCTGTTGTTATGCCTGATTGTAATGTTGTATGAGGACTTGGTTTGGCCCGCAATGATCGGTTCGGTCATTGTGGTCTTAAATTGTTCCTTTTTGGGACTTCTAACCCGAGAATAAACATGGCAGCTGAAGCTCTCACCGCTACCGAGTATATTACTCACCACCTTCATCACTTGTCGACCGCTGGTGCTGCTGGGCAGTCATCAATTATTGACTTCTCAGTCATCAACATGGACACGTTGGTATTTTCCATCCTGATGATGGCTTGTGCTCTTTATCTTATGTATAAAGGTGCTAAAAAGGCAACGTCAGGCGTTCCTGGAAAATGGCAATGCGCTGTTGAAATGCTCGTCGAGTTTGTGAATGAACAGGCAAAGTCCATTGTGCACGGAGATCGTACATTTATTGCTCCGTTAGCATTGACGGTATTTGTTTGGGTGGTTTTGATGAATGCCATCGACTTGATCCCGGTTGATTTATTGCCGATGATCGCTGGTTGGTTTGGTATACATTATTTGCGTCCGCTTCCCACGGCCGACTTGAACGGTACAATGGGTATTTCTGTGGGCGTGCTGTTCCTCATGATTTATTACGGCATTAAGATTAAGGGGTTTGGCGGATTTGGTCGCGAACTGTTCGTGGCCCCGTTCGGTAATTATCCCTTACTTTGGCCGTTTAACTTCGCGCTCAATATTATCGAATATTTGGCTAAGTGCGTTTCTTTAGGCATGCGGTTGTTCGGTAATATGTACGCAGGGGAATTGTTGTTCTTTTTAATTGCACTTTTAGGTAGTCTTTGGGTCGGATTTGATGGCCTGAGTATCTTTGGTGTATTTGGACACGCTGTGGCAGGGATCTGCTGGTGGCTCTTCCACGTGTTGATTGTAATCTTACAAGCCTTCATTATGATGATGTTGACCTTGGTCTACATCGGTCAAGCCCATGAAGGTCACTAACACTAGCGTTTTGATTTCTTTACTTTTTTATTAACTTTTACTCCATTTTTAAGGATTAAGGAGTTTTGCAATGACCAACGTCGCTTTTGTTGCCTTGGCTG
>ERZ856578.352-NODE-352-length-94568-cov-46.907515_pt1 | contig 94568 bp, 88 predicted proteins | sample MGYA00514384_ERZ856578 | MGnify/ENA primary metagenome ERZ856578 (study PRJEB29103, sample SAMN06111958) | human gut metagenome | biome: human gut; feature: ankylosing spondylitis patient; material: healthy_person | host: Homo sapiens | place: China:Hangzhou... | reverse complement strand
GACGATGCCTCTTTTGCCGGTTGACTTCTTTCTGTTTTTGACTGCAAACTAATTTGCGCATAACTCTTGACACTACCTATTTATATGGGGTAAACATAGTCTCTTTTATAACACTTCATTTTAATAGCCCATTGGAATCACACCCCAATTAATACATATTTTAACATTTCTTTTATTATAATACCAAATTAAAATATAAATGTCAATAAAATATTGTGTAAATATAAAAACAACAGTGATAAATTTTGAGACGTATATTGTTGCCCCCATTTAGGTTTTTATATCTTTTCAAAGATAATATTAATAATGCTTTCCTTATACAGCGTCTTGACAATCCGGCCCAACGGTGTTACCATGAAGACAACGCAAAGAAGGGGAGGCCGCCCGCCGTCGTCCTTGCAGAGAGCGCCGTCACGGTGAAAGCGGCGCAGGAAACGCGGGCACCGGCTACCACCCCGGAGCGGCGCGCCGAAACAAGGCGCGACGGCAGGCACCGATATCGGCCGAATCGGTCATGCGCCGATGAGGATGCGGGATGTCCGCATCGAACTAGGGTGGAACCACGAGGCTTTTCGGCCCCGTCCCTTGATGGCAGCGCGCAGCGCTGCCCGGGGACGGGGCCTTTTTATCTGTCAACGCTCCCGTTCCCAGACAGCTATACCAAATGACGGAAAGGAAGGAACACACATGCTGAACATCACCTGCAAGGGCGGAGACATCCGGCAGGTCGCGGAGGGCACCACCATCGACGCGCTCTGCCGCGACATCTCCATGGGGCTCTACCGGGCGGCCTGCGCCGCCAAGCTGAACGGAAAGACGGTGGATCTGCGCACCCCGCTGACCGAGGACGGCGCGGTGGACATTCTGACCTTTGACGACGAGGACGGGAAAAAGGCCTATTGGCATACCACCTCCCACATCATGGCCCAGGCCGTGGGGCGGCTGTGGCCGGGGACTAAGCTGACCATCGGCCCCTCCATCGACAGCGGCTTTTACTATGACTTCGACAGCGAGCACAACTTCTCCGCCGAGGATTTGATTGCCATCGAGGCCGAGATGAAGAAAATCATCAAGGAAGCGCTGCCCATCGAGCGCTTCACCTTGCCCCGGGACGAGGCGCTGGCCCTCATGAAGGACGAGCCGTACAAGTGCGAGCTGATTACTGAGCTGCCAGAGGGGGAGGAGATTTCCTTCTACCGGCAGGGGGATTTTGTGGATCTTTGCGCCGGGCCCCATCTGCCCGACACGGGGCGGGTCAAGGCGGTCAAGCTGCTCAGCGCCACCGGCGCTTACTGGCGGGGCGATTCCAAGAACAAGATGCTGCAGCGCATCTACGGCATCGCCTTCCCCAAGACCGCGGATCTTCAGGCCCATCTGGAGAAGCTGGAGGAGGCCAAAAAGCGGGATCACAACAAGCTGGGACGGGAGCTGGAGCTGTTCACGACGGTGGACGTCATCGGCCAGGGGCTGCCCATCCTGCTGCCCAAGGGCGCGCGGATCGTCCAGCTGCTGCAGCGGTTTGTGGAGGACGAGGAGCAGAAGCGGGGCTATCTCCTGACCAAGACCCCGCTGATGGCCAAGAGCGATTTGTATAAGATTTCGGGGCACTGGGATCACTATAAGGAAGGGATGTTCGTCCTGGGGGACGAGGAAAAGGACAAGGAGGTCTTCGCCCTGCGGCCCATGACCTGCCCCTTCCAGTATCAGGTGTTCCTCAACCGGATGCGTTCCTACCGGGATCTGCCCATGCGCCTGGGAGAAACCTCCACCCTGTTCCGCAACGAGGACAGCGGCGAGATGCACGGCCTTATCCGGGTGCGGCAGTTCACCATTTCCGAGGGGCATCTGATTCTCCGGCCCGAGCAGCTGGAGGAGGAGTTCAAGGGCTGCCTGGAGCTGGCCCGGTATATGCTGGACACCCTGGGGCTGGGCGAGGACGTGACCTACCGGTTCTCCCAATGGGATCCGAACGATCGGGAGAAGTTCATCGGCACCCCCGAGCAATGGGCCGAGGCGCAGGACGCCATGGAGAAAATTCTGAAGCATCTGAACGTGCCCTATACCATCGGCATCGGGGAGGCCGCCTTCTACGGCCCCAAGCTGGACATTCAAATCAAGAATGTCTACGGCAAGGAGGACACCCTCATCACCCTCCAGGTGGATCAGATGCTGGCCGAACTGTTCGGCATGGAATATGTGGACGTGGACGGCCAGAAGCGCCGGCCCTATATCATCCACCGCACCTCCTTGGGCTGCTACGAGCGGACGCTGGCGCTGCTCATTGAGAAGTACGCCGGGGCGTTCCCCCTGTGGCTGGCCCCCGAGCAGGTGCGGGTGCTCCCCATTTCCGAGCGGCTGCATGACGCGGCGCAGGCGGTGACCGACCGGCTGAAGGCCGCGGGGCTGCGGGTGGAAATCGACCGGCGCAACGAGAAGATTGGGTATAAAATCCGGGAGGCGCAGGTGCAGAAGGTGCCCTATATGCTGGTCGTCGGTGACCGGGAGGCCGAGGAGGGAACGGTATCGGTGCGCGCCAGGGGAGAAGGAGACATCGGCTCCATGCCGGTGGAGGATTTCCTGGCCCGTGCCCTGCGCGAGGTAGCGGAAAAGAAAAGATAGGGGCTTTGCCCGCGCTGTCAATCAGCGGGCGGGCATTGTGCACAAGTTTCAGGGAACGGGTAATCTGATAATATTTTAACATTTCCCTATCTTTTTCGCCCGAAATACGGTATACTAAACTGGTAAACAGGCCGGTCCGCCGGTCATAAACGCCATGAAAAAACAGGAGGTTCGTATTATGCCCCTCGTAAACACCACCGAGATGTTCAAAAAGGCCTACGAAGGCGGTTACGCCATCGGCGCGTTCAACGTCAACAACATGGAGATCGTGCAGGGAATCGTCGACGCCTGCAAGGAACTGAACTCCCCTGTGATTCTGCAGGTTTCCGGCTCGGCCCGGAAATACGCCCGGCACGCCTACCTGTACAACATGGTGCAGGCGGCTGTGGAGGAGACCGGCCTGCCCATCGCCCTGCATCTCGACCACGGCTCCAGCTTCGAGCTGTGCAAGGACTGCATCGACGGCGGCTTCACCTCCGTGATGATCGACGGCTCCCACCTGCCGTATGAGGAAAACGTGGCCGTGACCAAGAAGGTCGTGGAATATGCCCATGCCCGCGGCGTCACCGTGGAGGGCGAGCTGGGCCAGCTGGCCGGCGTGGAAGACGAGGTCAGCGTGGAGGCCGACAAGGCCAACTACACCGATCCGGATCAGGTGCAGGATTTCGTCACCCGCACCGGCGTGGATTCCCTGGCCATCGCCATCGGCACCAGCCACGGCGCGTTTAAGTTCAAGCCCGGCCAGAAGCCCCAGCTGCGCTTCGACATCCTGCAGGAGGTCATGGATCGGCTGCCCGGCTTCCCCATCGTGCTGCACGGTGCGTCCTCCGTCATGCCCGAGTATGTGGCGGACGTCAATAAGTTCGGCGGCCAGATGGCCGACGCCATCGGCATCCCGGAAGACATGCTGCGCAAGGCGGCGAGCATGGCGGTGTGCAAAATCAACGTGGACTCCGACCTACGTCTCGCCATGACGGCGGGCATCCGCAAGCACTTCGCGGAGAATCCCACCCATTTCGATCCCCGCCAGTATCTGGGCGAAGGCCGCGACAACATCACCAAGGTGGTCAAGCACAAAATTGAAGACGTGCTCGGCAGCGCCAACCGCGCCTGAGCAAAGCGCAAAAAGGGAACAAGGCCGCGCCTTGTTCCCTCTTTTTTTTCCGGGTTTGCGAAATTCCGTCATTCTGACAAATACCGGGGCGATTCTTGCCGGGTTTTGATAGAATATAAAGAATTGCTTTTTGGGCGGGAATACGGTAAAATATTTTTATTCGATATTCACGGTTTGTTTACATTCCGATAACAGAACGAACAAGCGGTATGCTCGCATACCGCTTGTCTCCGTTGAATGGCAGAATACCAAGGAGGCAGAAAATTTCATGCAGCTTTTGGAAGAGCGGATCCGCCGGGACGGCAAGGTGCGGGCCGGCAACGTCCTCAAGGTGGACAGCTTTCTCAACCACCAGATGGATATCGAGCTGTTCAACGAAATCGGGCGGGAATTCTACCGGCTGTTCGGGGACAGCGGCGTGACGAAAATCCTGACCATCGAGGCCTCGGGCATTGGTATCGCCTGCGTGACCGCCCAGTATTTCCATGTGCCGGTGGTGTTCGCCAAGAAAAACCAGACCAAAAACATCGACGGCGGCGTCTATACCACCCAGGTGGAATCCTTCACGCACGGGCGGGTGTACGACATCCGGGTCGCCAAGGAATTCCTGCGGCCCGGCGATCGGGTGCTGCTTATCGACGATTTTCTCGCCAACGGCAAGGCACTCATGGGCCTCAGCCAGCTGGTGAAGGATGCGGGCGCCGCCCTGGTGGGTGCGGGCGTCGTCATTGAAAAAGGGTTCCAAAAGGGCGGCGATCGCTTGCGGGAACAGGGAATCCGGGTGGAATCCCTGGCGATTGTGGACGCCATGGACGAAGAGGGAACCATCACGTTCCGCTGATCAAGGTTTATCGGGCGGCGGGACGTTCCGCCCCGCGCCCTGTAAATAGGAAGAAGAAAACAGGAGGAAGAAAAGATGAAGAAAATTCTCGCATTCCTGCTGGCCGCCGTTATGCTGTTCGCCGTCGCCGGCTGCAGCCAGGACGGCAGTGACAGCAAAACCCCCGCCGGCAGCCAGGCCAGCGGCGGCGCCATGCCCGCCGTTGCCAAGGACGACCTGAAGGTGGGCGTCATCCATATCGGCGAACCGGCGGACGGCGCCGGCTATTCCTACGCGCATGATCAGGGCATTGTGGCCATGCAGAAGGAACTGGGCCTTAAGGACAGCCAGATCATCCGCAAGAACAACATTCCCGACACCGACACCTCTAAAACGCAGAACGCCATCGAAGAGCTGGTCGAGGAAGGCTGCCAGGTGATTTTCGGCACCAGCTTCAACTATATGAACGTGATGGAGCAGATGGCTGAAACGTATCCGAAGGTCATTTTTTCCCACTGCTCCGGCTATAAAAACAACGGCAAGAACATGAATAACTACTTCGGCCGGATTTATCAGGCCCGGTATCTGGCGGGCATCGCCGCCGGCATGAAGACGCAGTCCAACAAAATCGGCTATGTGGCCGCCATGGATGTCACCAACTCCGAGGTGACCGGCGGCATCAACGCCTTTGCCATGGGCGTCAAGTCGGTCAACGCCGATGCCCGCGTGTATGTGAAGGTCACCAACACCTGGTTCGACGTCACCAAGGAGAAGCAGGCCGCCGAGGCCCTGCTGGCCGATGGCTGCGACGTCATCGCCCAGCACTGCGACACCACCGCGCCCCAGCTGGCCGCCCAGGAAAAGGGTGTGTGGGGCTGCGGCTACAACTCCGATATGACCGAATCCGCGCCCAAGGCTCACCTGACCGCCCCCATCTGGCATTGGGGCGCCTACTACACCTCGGCCGTTAAGGAAGTCATCGAGGGCACCTGGAAGCCGGTGAACTACTTCGGCGGCATGGCCGAGGGCTTCATCGACATCTCCCCCCTGACCGCCAACTGCGCCGAGGGCACGCAGGCCAAGATCGACGAGGTGTCCGCCAAAATTAAGGACGGCTCCTTCAAGGTATTCGAAGGCGAAATTAAGGACAACCAGGGTAACATCGTCAACAAAGCGGGCGACGTTATCCCCGATGGGGACATCACCGGCAAAATGAACTGGTATTTCGAGACCGTCGTGGTAAAATAAGCCGCCCGGCGGCAGACCGTATCCCCCCATCTTCCGGAAAGGACATGGAGCTTATGGAACCAGCGAACACGGCAATTGAACTCAGTGGCATTACCAAGCGGTTCGGGTCGGTCGTCGCCAACGATCACATCGACCTTTCCGTCAAGCAGGGCGAGATTCTCGCCCTGCTTGGCGAAAACGGATCGGGAAAAACCACGCTGATGAACATGCTGTCGGGGATTTACCGCCCCGACAGCGGTTCTATTTTTATCGGCGGGCAGGCGGCGGTTATCCGGTCGCCCGAGGACGCGGCCCGGTATAAAATCGGCATGATCCACCAGCACTTTAAGCTGGTGGGGGTGCACACGGCCGCCGACAATATCCTGCTCGGCTCCAAAAAGGAGAGCTGGCTTCTTAGGAAAAACCGGGGAGCGCGCATCCGAGAGCTTTGCGACGCCTACGGGCTGGAAATCGACCCGGACAAGCGGGTCTACGACATGTCGGTCAGCGAAAAGCAGACCGTTGAAATTCTTAAGGTGCTTTACCGGGGCGCGGACATTCTCATCCTGGACGAGCCCACCGCCGTGCTGACCCCCCAGGAGACGGACAAGCTGTTCGACATCCTGCGGCGCATGAAGGAGCGGGGCTGCGCGGTCATTATCATTACCCACAAGCTGAACGAGGTGCTGGCCATCAGCGACCGGGTCACCATCCTGCGCAAGGGGCAGAGCGTGGCCACCGTGAAGACCGCGGACACCGACGCGAGACAGCTCACCGAGCTGATGGTGGGCCGGCCCATCACCCTGTCCATCGAGCGGCCAGAGCCGGAAAGACATGAGAAGCTGCTGGAAATCCACCGGCTGACGGTGCTCAACGGCGAGGGCGTGGAGGCCCTGCGGGACGCGAGTTTTTCACTTGGCGAGGGCGAAATCCTGGGCGTCGCCGGGGTGGCAGGCAGCGGGCAGAAGGAGCTGTGCGAGACCATTGCGGGCCTGCAGAAGGTCAAGGAAGGCGCTATCCTCTATAAAAAGGAAAACATCGTGGGCAAAACGCCCCGCGAAATCATAAAAAAAGGCATCAGCATGAGCTTTATCCCCGAGGATCGGCTGGGCATGGGACTGGCCGCCTCCATGGGCATGGTGGACAACATGCTGCTCAAAAGCTATCTCAACGGCCGGGGACCCTTTGTCCGGCGCCGGGAGGCCCGGGAGCTGGCCCGGCGGCTGGTAGGGCAGCTGGACATCGTGACGCCCGGGGTGGACACGCCGGTGCGCCGCCTGTCGGGCGGCAACGTGCAGAAGGTGCTGCTCGGGCGGGAAATTGAGTCCAACCCCCATGTGCTGATCACCGCCTACGCGGTGCGGGGGCTGGATATTCACTCCTCCTACATGATTTACGACGCACTCAACGCACAGAAGAAGAAGGGCGTGGGCATCCTGTTCATCGGCGAGGATCTGGACGTGATGCTGGAGCTCTGCGACCGGATACTGGTGCTCTGTCACGGGCAGGTGACCGGCGTGGTGGACGCCAAGGGGACGACCAAGGAACAGCTCGGTCTGATGATGACCGGCGCCGGGCAGGAAGGAGGATGAACATGGCAGACTCCACAAATACGAGAAAGAACACCGCCCCGCTGCTGCGCATTGTTAAGCGCGCGGAGATGTCCGCCGGGAAGGTGGCGCTGCTCTCCGCCGTCGGATTGCTGGCTGGCATCGTGGTGGGCGGCCTGTTTATCCTGATGCTGGGGCAAAACCCCTTCGCGGTCTACGCCGCCATTGCCAAGGGGGCGTTCCGCAGCAGCCTGGCCACCAAGGGCGTGGTGAAAATCGCCGTCCCGCTGCTCATCTCCTCGCTGGGCATCGTCCTGGCCTTCAAGATGAAGTTCTGGAACATCGGCGCCGAGGGGCAGATTATCATGGGCGCCATCTTCGCCACCTATTTCGGCGTGTTTCACGGGGACTGGCCCAAGGCGGTGCTGCTGCCTGTCATGTTCCTGGCCGGCATCGTGGGCGGCGGGTTATGGGGGGCGATTCCCGCCTTCTTCAAGACCAGGTTCGGCACCAACGAGACCTTGCTGACCTTGATGCTCAACTACATCGCCTTGTACCTCATCATGTTCCTGCGGGAGGGCCCCTGGCGCGACCCGTCCAACATGGCCTTTCCCCAAATCGCCACCATCGGTGAAAACGCCCGGCTGGGCGAGGTCTTCGGGGTGCACGCCGGCTGGATCGTCGCTCTGGTGCTGGTGGTTCTCGTCTTCGTGTATATGAAATACACCAAGCACGGGTATGAAATCAGCGTGGTGGGCGAAAGCCAGAACACCGCCCGGTACGCCGGGATGAACGTAAGCAAAATCGTGCTGCGCACCATGTTCATCAGCGGCGCCATCTGCGGCCTTGCCGGGATGGTACAGGTGTCCGGCAACACCTATAACCTGAGCGACGGCATCGCGGGCGGCGTGGGCTTCACGGCCATCATCGTGGCCTGGCTGGCCCGGCTGAATCCCTTCGTCATCGTGGTCATCACCGCGCTGTTCAGCATCCTGGAAAAGGGCAGCAGCGTGATGCAGAGCGCCTTCGGGCTCTCCTCCGCGGTGTCCGATATCCTGCAAGGCATCATCCTGTTCGTAGTGCTGGCGGTGGATTTCTTCACCCGGTACGCGCTGGTGATCCGCGGCGGAAAGGAGGAACAGGCATGACGGCGATTATCAACTTCCTGTTTGCCGCCATCAAGGCCGGCACCCCGCTCCTCTTCGGCACCACCGGCGAGATCGTCACCCAAAAGGCGGGGAACCTGAACCTCGGCGTGGAAGGCATGATGTACATGGGGGCCTTCACCGGCTTCTATGTGGGCCTGACCACCGGCAGCCTGCCTCTGGCCCTGCTGGCCGCTTTCGGGGCGGGCATGCTGGGGGCGCTGATTTACGCCTTCCTCACCGTCACCCTCAAGGCCGACCAGAACGTCACCGGCCTGACCCTGACCATTTTCGGCACCGGCTTCGCCAACTTCTTCGGCGAGGTGATGATCAGCCAGACGGCCGGCGGCCAGCCCAAGCTGCCCGAAAACCTGCTGGGCATCCTGGCCGAGCATCCCATCCCCCTGCTCAGCAGCATCCCCTTCTTCGGCAAGCTGCTCTTCTCCCACAACCTGTTGGTTTATTTGGCGGTGGTGGTGGCCGTGCTGTGCGGCTTCTACATCTCCCGCACCCGGGCGGGGCTGAGCATGCGCTCGGTGGGCGAGAACCCGGCGGCGGCCGACGCGGCAGGGATCAACGTCACGCTGGTCAAGTACACCAACATCCTGCTGGGCGGCGGCATCTGCGGCCTGGGCGGGGTGTATATCTCCCTCATCAACGGCGGCGGTGTGTGGAACAACGGCTGCGTGGGCGGCCAGGGCTGGATTGCCGTGGCCCTGGTGATCTTCGCCAGCTGGAGCCCTGTCAAGGCGATCCTGGGCTCCCTGGTGTTCGGCGCGTTCAGCGTGCTGCAGCTGTATATTCCTCGGAATATCCTGCCGCTGCCCAACGCCTTTTACGTCATGCTGCCCTTCCTGATCACGGCCATCGTCCTGATCATCACCTCCATGCGCAAATCCAAAAAACACGCGCAGCCCGCCGGCTGCGGCGTCAACTATTTCCGCGAGGAACGGTAAAGACAGGCGGAGGAACCACAACTGGTTCCTCCGCCTGTTTTTGTTAGGCTTTATCCTTGAAATGGTCGCCGCTGTAATAGAAGCGCCCGGCCTGCAGGCCGCCGCCCTTTACTCGGATGAGCTCGGGCACCGTAACCATGGTGTAGCCCTGGGCGGTAAGGCGATCCATCATCTCCACCGCCGCGTCCACGGAGGTTTCGTATACGTCGTGCATCAGCACAATGGCTCCGTCCTGGACGCCGTATTTTCCCTGCCGGAAGGCCGTGGCCAGGATGGTGTCCTTGTTCCGGTGCTCCCAGTCCCGGGTGTCTACCGTCCAGTTGACGACAGAAACGCCCTTCTCCTTGGCGTAGCCGAGCAGCCGGTTGTCGTAGTTGCCGCCCGGCGGCCGAAGCAGCACGGGATCGTAGCCCACCGCCCCGCGGATAATGGCCGCGCACTTGTTCACCTGATCCTGCATCGCGGCGGCCGCGCCCTTGGTCAGGTTCTGGTGGGCGTAGGAGTGGTTGCCGATGACGTGGCCCTCCGCGTCCATCCGCTTGAGAATTTCGGGATGTTTGGCGGCGTTGGTGCCCACGACAAAAAAAGTGGCCTTTATGTTCCGCTTTTTCAGCTCGTCCAGCAGCCGGGGGGTGGTCTTTCCCCCCGGGCCGTCGTCGAAGGTCAGGGCGATGAGCTTGGTGCCGGCCGGATAGACGGCGCCGGTCACCTTGCTGGCCAGCTGCTGCTTGGCGGCGGCCAAATCCTTCCGGGCGGCCTCCAAATCCTTTTTCGCCTGCTCCAACTCTTTTTGCAGCTCCTGCGCCCTGGCGGCGTCCCCCGCCGCATCGGCCAGCTGCTGCTCCGTTTCCTTCAGCTTCCGCTCCGCTTCCTCCGCCCGCTGCTGCAGCTCCTCCGCCGTTTTCTGGTTGGCGTTCTGCAGCTCCTCCAGCTGCTCCCGGTACCACAGCACGCCGGAAAATGCCACGCCGCCCGCCACGGCCAAGGCGACGATCAGCAGCAGACACGCGATAAGCCCCGCCATCAGCCGCCGGTTCAGCGGTGCGTCTTCTTTTCCTTTCATCCCGCCGCCTCCTTTCCCCCCGTACCTGTATAGTTTACCATACCCGGCATCGAATACAAAGCGTTTATGGGCATTTTCTAAAATTTCCTAAAAAATCTTCCGCTGTTTCTTTAGATGTTTCAGCCGGGAAAAAAGTTGATGTTCAAATAAAACGCAAAATGCGGGCCACGTTTCGTGGCCCGCAGGGGATTTTCTAGGGGATCAAAAACATAAAATCCTTTCCCTTTTGGTGCAGTCAGTCTTCAACCTCGACCGTGCCGTCGGCGTGCACCGTCAGCGTCATACCGTCCCGGACATAGGCGAGGAATTCCTCGCCCAGATTGTCCACGGTGGGCATGCTGTGCGGCGTCCATACGTCGGCCAAAATGGCCCCCGCCGCGGCCAGCGAGTCGATGGGCAGGGAAAACAGCATGGCGGCCGGCGCCGCCCCCATCGAGCAGGCGGTGTGCAGCACCATGCCGCCGGTGGTGGAACCGATGGTCTGCGGCAGGCAGAGAGCGGTGCCGGTCATCACCTTGCCGTATAGATCGGCGTTGTTCTGATCGGAGCAGACCGCCTGGGTCTTTTTCGCCAGCAGGCTCTTCTGGAAGGAGGCCAGCGTGTTGAAGCCCTCGTGGCTGACCAGCGCCTTAGCCCTCGCCTCGCCGGGCACCACGGGGCGGCCCTTGAAGATTTTGCTCATGCCCCTTCGCCTCCCTTCACGAGAATGGCCGTCACTTCGTCGTCGGTATAATACCGGGCGGCGGTATAGGTGCGCAGCTTATTGGAATTGGTGATAACCGGCAGGGCTTTGCACAGGGGGTTGTTCATGTACATCAGCGGGCAGATGTAGGACAGGCGGGCGCCGGTGGCCCGCAGCCTCTCGAAATACGGCGTTTTCCGGAAGGCCTCCAGCACGTCGGGGGCGGCGGTCAGCACCGTCTTGATTTTCAGCCGCCCGCCCTGCAACGCGCCCTCCAGCTTCTCCGTCCAGCCGATGAGCTGGCTCAGGGACAGATGGGGGCAGCCGATAAAGCATAGCTTCGGCTTGGCGTCCGGGTTCTTCCAAATGACCGGATAGCCGGCCTTGACCCGCTCCAGCTCCGCGTCGTCGATGACATAGGTTTTGGCGCCGGGGCGTATCAACGCGTCCCCCAGATCCACCGCCTCGGGGGTCAGGCCCTCCACATGGTACAGCCCCACCGCTCCATTGGACGCGGAGGCCGCGCCCATGTCCTTGAGATACGCCTTTGCGCTGTCGTCCAGCTGGCCGCCCAGGAAGGGGGCCAGCCCCTTGATATAGGGCACGTCCTCCATGACCTTCAGGCCGATGGCGCTGCCCAGCACTTGGGCCTCCGGTCTTTTGGAGGTTTTCACCTCCACCACCCAGGAGGCCCGGCGCCCCTCGTCGGTCAGCAGCCCGAAATAGGGCACCCTGCCCAGGATGGCGCCGAAAATGTCCATATACGCGGAGTTCCGGTTGCAGCGCGCGCCCAGCACTGAGTTGGCGTACACCACGGCGGAGGATTCCGACCAGCTGAGCACCTGGCCCCGGGCGGGTACATTGCCCACCTCGTCCATATAGCAGGTGCAGGTGAACGCCTTGTCGTTCTTCAGTCCCAGCCGGCGCAGCTGCCCCTCGTAGTCCTCCTGCTTGCCGTACATAACGCCGAACACAATCCGCTGCAAAAAATTGCAGGGGACGTTTTCGAAATCCAACGGCCGGGGGTCCATGGTAAAGGGCTGCTCGGCGTGAAGACCTGCCGCAATCAGCTCGTCCATCACGTCGAACAGGGCGGTGGTCACCGACAGGCCGAAGGAGGTCACCAGATGGGCCTGGCCGGTGGCGGGCACCATCTTTTCGGCCCCGAAGGTGTCGCCGTACATTACCAGGGACTTCATCACCTTGGCCAGAGTTTCCCCCCGCTGGCCGTCCAGGATCGCTTGTTCTTCCGCAGTCAGCCGCATACAATCATCCTTCCTTGTCTGGGGCACGACGCCCCCGGTTTATAACGCCAGCGCCAGCGCGTAGGCCGCCCGCACGGCTTCGAATACCCTGCCCACCTGGTAGCTGTCGCCGAGCTGGCGCACCAGGGGGGCCACCCGGCGACGCTGCGCCTCCAGGAAGAGGGCATCGTCCGCCCGTCCGCCCGCAGCCAGCACAATGAGATCCGCGTTCAGGGAGATGGCCTGTTCCTCCACCTTGATGCGGGGCGCCAGGGGATTCTCGATGTTTTCCGGCAGGATGGGGTGCCAGGTGTCATAGGGATCCGGCACGGTCGGGGACACATTGCGCACCGCCAGCAGGCCGTCGGGGGTGAACCCGGTGACCCTGGTGCAGTTGAGCAGCTCCACCCCGTTTTTGTGTAGGGTATGAATGAGGTGCCCGCGGTTGGCGGTGCAGGTGTGGTTCATGATCACGGGGGTCATCTCCAGCACCTTGACCTCCTTATGCAGCTCCTGCCGCAGCCAGAAGGCGGTTTCGCAGCCCACCACGCCGCCGCCGATGACCGCCACGTACCGGGCGCCCTCCGCCAGCTCGGGGTGCATCAGCAGATCGGTGGCCTGGACGATGTTGGCGTTCTCCGCCCCGGGCAGATCCAGCCGGACGTCAGCCGAGCCGGTGGCCACCACCACCGCATCGAAGCGCTGATCGGCCAGCCAGTCGGCTGTGGCCTCGGTGCCGGTCAGGAAAGTCAGCCCGTGCGCCGCCTCGGCCTTTTTCACCTGCCGCTCCAGATATAGGCGGTAGTTGTCCACATCGAACTTGATTTTCGGCACACTGCCGGGGATCAAGCGCCCGCCGATTTTCCCGCTTTTTTCGATGAGGGTGACCCGATGCCCCCGGGCGGCGGCGGTGACCGCGGCGACCACCCCGGCGGGCCCGGCCCCCACGACGGCGATCCGCTTAGACGCCTCGGCCTTGGGCGGCGCGGCGGGATAGACATGCTCGAAGGCGGTACGGGGGTTGACCGCGCATTGGGGATGGCCCCCCTCCACGAATTCGTTGAGGCACCCCTCCTGGCAGCCGATGCAGGGGCGGATGTCCTCCACCTGGCCGGCATAGGCCTTGTTGGGCCACTCGGGATCGGCCAGCAGCGGGCGGCCGAGCATCACCATGTCGCACAGGCGGCCCCGCAGCGCCGCCTCCGCCAGATCGGGATAGCCCAGCTTGCCCACGCCCACCACCGGCACCTCCGCCCCGGCGTTGGAGCGGATCTGGTTGGCGGAAAAGAACTCCTTGACGGTGCGGGCCACCTCCAGGAAACAGCCGGGAGGCATGGAACCCGGCGGATGGGGCAGCCACCAGTTGTCGTAACAGCCGAGATCCACGTCGAAGATGTCCACGCCGGCGGCCACCAGGTTCTTCATGTATTCCAGGGTCATGTCCACCGTGCGGCCGTTGACGAACTTCTTCATGGAGGTGCCGTGGATGGCCTCGCCGTAGGTCTCGTTGAGGGCCAGGGACAGGTCGATGCGGTACATGATGGGGTAGGCGTCCCCCACCCGGCGGCGGATTTCCCGCACCATGTCCAGGCCGAAGGCCTGCCAGTTGGAGAAATGGCCCAGGGCGCGGCGGTTGAAGGCCGGGTTGGTCATCTGCTCGAGCAGATAGCCCTCGTGGCCGTGGAGATACACGCCGTCCAGGTTGGCCGCCTTGGCGTCGGCCGCGGCCTGCCCGGCGTTTTTGATGATGTGGTTCAGCTTGCGGCCCGATAGGGGCAGGCAGGGCACCTGCGACATGTAAAAGTTGGGGTTCAGGGAGGAGGATACCGGGAATTTCAGGGAATTGACCAGGCATTGGGGATTGCCCACCCGGCCGAGCCCGGGGGTCAGCTGTATGAAGAATTTGGCCCCATAGGCGTGCACCCCCGCCGCGATGTCCCGCCAGGCGGCGAACACGGTGCGGGAGCGGTCGATGCGGGGGAAGTAGCTCAGCTTGCCCAGCTCGATGATGGAATGGTCGATGCCGAAGCTGACCGGCACCAGCCCGGAGGTGATGAGCCCCACGCCCCCTTTGGCCCGCTCGATGAAATACTGGATCATCTTCTCATTCGGGCGGCCCGTTTCCTCGCACATACTGATGTTCCCCATGGGGGCCATAACCAAGCGGTTTTTGACCGTCATGCGGTTGATGCGGATGGGGGAAAACATAGCGTCATAGGGATACAGATCTTTGGTCATCCGGCCGCTTTGCACCCGGGAGGGGTCGTCGAACCAGTGGCCGTAATCGTCCACCAGCCGCTGCACCTGCGCGTCGGTTTTCAGCATATGTATCGCCTTCCTTTCAAACGAATTCTTGTGTGTCGGATTGGTTTCATTATACAACGGGCCGCTCGCCGGCAAAACCCTTTTGGAAAAGAATTCAAGAGATGTTCAGCCGTTGCACACAAACAGCCGATGCGTGGCATCGGCTGTCTCAGCTTGTCGACAACGTCGACAAGCTGCTGGACGGGGACGCCGGATCACGGCGGCTCACTGACGTTCGCCTTGTTCCATCTGTCCCCGCTGGCGGAGCGTTCGCTCCGCCCGACCACGCCCTGCTCTTGAAAACCGGCGGAAACACGTGTGTTTCTACCAGTTTCCGCCTATAAGGTGTGTTTGCGAGGCACATGTCCTCGCAAACACAAATTGGTAACCCGCCTCCACCTTTTTTCGTTTTCCGAATGGCAGATTCCCCTTTTTTTGACAGCCTGAACAGCCGATGCGTGGCATCGGCTGTCTCTTACCCCACGCCCGTCCGTCCCCAGTCGCAGGGCAGCCGGCCGTCCAGGGCGGCGATGACCGTCTCCGCCCTCTTGTCGGGCAGCTCCAGCCAGGGGCCGGGATCGGGGATTTGGTGGAGATAATGGGCGTCGGAATCGCACAGCAGGATTTTCCCCCGCGCCTCCCGGTACTGCGCGCATAGGGCCTCCACGTCCCCCCGGGCGGTGATTTCCACCGCCGCGAAGCCCAGGGGCGGCAGATCGCCCAGGGCCGCCGTCACGCTGTAGGACGGGCGGTCGATATGGGCGGGGAAGGCGGTACCGCCGTGTTTACGGGCCAGTCCCAGCACCTCGTCCACCGAAATACCCGACGCAGTGGTCAGCAGGAGGGTTTCCCGCCCCACGATGCCGTCCTGCGCGTCCAGCAGCAGCTGCTCCCCGAAAATGTCGGGCCGGTTCTCCACCGGGGGCAGGGTGGGCCGCACCGCCGCCTCAAAGGCCAGCGCCCCCTCCAGGGCGGGGAACAGGCAGACCACATGGGCTTCCTCGGCGGTGCACAGCTCCATACCGGGCAGCACCAGCAGGCCCGAGCCTTTCGCCGCCTCCAGCACGGCGGCGCAGTTGCCGCAGCTGTTGTGATCGGTCACCGCGATGGCGTCCAGCCCCGCCAGCGCCGCCATGCCCGCCAGGTTGGCCGGGGTCATATCGTTGTCGCCGCAGGGGGACAGGGCGGTATGTATATGAAAATCATAAGTCAGCCGCCTCCCGCCGCCTCCCCTTTGCTTTATCAACGGAACGCCCCGAAAACGGCCAGGAGGATAAGGCCGATCAAAGCCGCCAGAAGGAGAGCGGCCAGCCATTTGAGGCTTTCCAGCGCCCGCAGCTGTTTGAGCGCTACGAGCAGCTGCTGCTCCTCCGAGGACAGCTGCTCCGGATCCAAGCGGACAAATTCGCCGCTCTTCTCTATCTGATAGATATCGTCCGGCAGCGGCTCGCCCCGCTCCGTCTGCTCCTTCAGGGCTATGTTCTCCTCGGGTGGGCAGGCGCTGACCCGCAGAATGCCTTGCTGCCACAACAGGGAATACAGCTCCTCCCGCGCCTTCACGGCGTCCCCTCCTTCTCTAGCAGCCGGCCGATGTCCAGGGCCAGCTCATAGGCGGGGCGGGGGCTGCGCAGCACTGCTACGTCCTGTGCCCGTGCCTTCTCGCCGGCCGCCTCGTCCAGGGGGGACGCCTCGGTCAGCAGGATGCAGGCCACGTCGGCCAGCACCGCCACGGCGATGGCGTTGACGTTGCCCATGACGGTCAGCCATACGCATCCGGCCGGCGCGCGCCCCATCACCCAGCTGAGCAGATCCCCGCAGTAGCCGCCGGTTACCTCCCGGCCGCCGTCTCCCGCGACGACGGTTTCAAGGGACAGCGCGCGACCCAGCTCTTCAACAGTCATTGTCCTTCCTCCTCAGTCCTCGGAGGGGGGCACGTAGCCCTCCAGCCGGCTTAATTGGACGGCGATGTCCTGTATCTGCCTGCGCATGAGGAAGATGCAGTCGGTCTCCTTGGCCAGCCCCTGCACGGCGTCCTCCGCCAGGGCCCGGCAGGTCGGCGCGCCGCAGGAGCCGCAGTCCAGCTGGGGCAGCCGCTCGCTGATGGCGTCGATGCGTTCCATCAGGCGCATGGCGTCCTCCACGTTCTCGGCCAGCTTCATGACCGGCGCGAACTCCAGCCGGTCGGTCCATTCCAGTCGCTCCGCGCACCCCGCGTCCTCGGTGCGGTTGCAGGAAACCGGCAGGTATTTGCGCAGCCGCTGGATCCGCGCGCGGGCCACATAGCCGTTCTCGGCGGCGAATATGCCCCCCACGCAGCCCCCCGCGCAGGCGTTGAGCTCGATGAAATCCAGCTCCTGCAGCTTTTCGTCCTCCAGCTCCTCGAGCACCTGGATGACGTTCTCGATGCCGTCCGCGGCCAGATGGTTCTCGTTGAGCAGGCCGGCGGCTTCTCCGCCGATGGAGGACCAGCTCACCCCGATGATGCCCGACCGGGCCAGAGGCTCCACCTTGTCCAGATGGTTCATGGCGGAGACCAGCCGAGGATACAGATCGCTGATGGACAGCACGCCGTCCACGTTGGAGTGGGGGATGCCGATGGGCACCCGCACGTCCGTCACCTTGGCGGCGCAGGGGGAGAGGAAGAAAATCCCGATCTGCTCGCTTGGCAGGCCGGTTTTCTTCATGGCCTCCTCCCGGGCCAGCAGGGCGGCGATTTCCATGGGCGCCTTCAGGGGCAGCACATGGTCGCACAAATCCGGGAAACGCACCCGGATCAGCCGCACCACCGCCGGGCAGGCCGAGCTGATGGCCGGCTTTTTCAGCTTTCCGTCCCCCAGCAGCTGGCGGGTCAGATCCGAATGGATTTCCGCCCCCCGCGACACCTCGAACACGTCGTCGAACCCGATGGCCTTCAGCCCCGTGAGCACGATGTCGATGTCGTCCAGGTGGTTGAACTGCCCGTACAGGGTGGGGGCGGGCAGGGCCACCGTATAGGTAAAATCCTTCAGCATCTCGAAGGGGTCGTGCCCCGCCTTTTTGGCGTGATGGGGGCAGACCCGGATGCACTCGCCGCAGTCGATGCACCTCTCGGAGATGATCTGCGCCTTGCCCCCCCGCACCCGGATCGCCTGGGTGGGGCAGCGCTTGATGCAGTTGGTGCAGCCGACGCACTTCTCCTTGTCCAGCGTGACAGAGTGGAAAAACCGATCCATCACCAAGCCTCCCTGCTTCCGTCAGACCTGGACCGTCAGGGTCATGGTGGTGCCCGCGCCGATGACCGTCTCGATCGCCATCTGATCGGTGTATTTCTTCATGTTGGGCAGCCCCATCCCCGCGCCGAAGCCCAGCGAACGGATGTTGTCCGGGGCGGTGGACCACCCCTCCTGCATGGCCTTTTCCACGTCGGGGATGCCCGGGCCGTGATCGGTAAGCACCACCGTGACCCTGTCGGGCAGAATATCGACGTCCGCCACCCCGCCGCCGGCGTGGATGACCATGTTGATTTCCCCCTCATACATGGCGATGGCCACCCGGCGGATGGCGTCGGATGGGAAGCCCAGCTGCTTGAGGGTGCGCTTGACCGCGGCGGAGGCTTCCCCGGCACGGGTGAAATCGTCGCCCGGCACCTCAAAATGCAGATGCTTGTTCATATGTGCACCCCCGCTCCGCCGTACTTGGGCGGCTGATATTCATCCCTCTTATGGTCTGTCATCATGCTGTCCTCCTATAGTTTGAAAAGCGCCGCTTTTCAAACCTCCCCGCCTTTCAGGCCGTTTTCATACAGCAGCCCGCAGGCGGTGAACATCCGCATGGGGGACTTGAGCAGGACGATGCCGCGGTCGCCCGCCAGCTCGATCATATCGGGGGTGGGGTCCTTTCCCCGGACAAACACGATGCAAACCATATCCATCATGTCGGCGGTGCGCACCACCTGGGGATTCACCAGCCCGGTCAGCAGCACCGACTGATCCTTGACAAAGGCCAGCACGTCGCTCATCATGTCGCTGCCGCAGGCGTTGTGCACCTCGGTTTCCAGATGATCCGCGCCGCAGACCAGATCGGCTTGCAGGATGCGTACAATATCGGCAATGGTCATACACTAGGCTCCTTTCTCTTGAGGGAAACGCCGCGGAGCGGCTCCGCAGCATGTTGCCTATATTATATCGTGCTCCGTCTGCAAAAGCAAGCGAAACTCCGAACCACCGGCCGCCGGACTTAAAAATTTTCCGCGGTTTCCCGCTTTTTGGATTGACACGGATTTAACGGAATAGTACAATAAAACGTATTGATTCTATTACGCGTATGGAGGTAGATGCAACATGGCAAGAGTGTATAATTTTTCCGCCGGCCCCTCGATGCTTCCCGAAAGCGTTCTGAAGACCGCGGCCGAGGAAATGCTGGATTATCACGGCTCGGGACAGTCGGTGATGGAGATGTCCCATCGCTCCAAGACCTATGACGCCATCATCAAGGAGTGCGAGGCCCTGCTGCGCGAGGTCATGGGGATTCCGGATACCTACAAGGTGCTGTTTCTCCAGGGCGGTGCCTCCTCCCAGTTCGCCATGCTCCCTCTCAACCTGATGAACGGCAGCGGCAAGGCCGACTTCGTCATCACCGGCCAGTGGGCCAACAAGGCGTACCAGGAGGCTTCCCGTTACGGCGAGACCCATGTGGTGGCCAGCTCCAAGGATAAGACCTTCTCCTACATACCGAAGCTGGATCCCGCCACCTTCACTCCCGACGCCGACTATTTCCACATCTGCATGAACAACACCATCTACGGCACCAAGTATCACGAGCTGCCCGACACCGGCCGCGTGCCGCTTATCGCGGATATTTCCTCCTGCATCCTGTCCGAGCCCATCGACGTGTCCAAGTTCGGCGTGCTGTACGCGGGCGCGCAGAAGAATATGGCCCCCGCCGGCCTGACCGTGGTCATCATCCGGGAGGATCTCATCGGCCACGCCCGTGACATCATCCCCACCATGTTCAACTACCAGACCCATGCCGATAACGATTCCATGTACAATACCCCGCCCTGCTACACCATTTATATCGCCGGGCTGGTGCTCAAATGGATCAAGGCGGAAATGGGCGGCCTGGAAGCCATGAAGGCCTATAACGAGAAGAAGGCTGGCCTCCTGTACGATTTCCTGGACAGCTCCAAGCTGTTCCGCGGCACCGTCGTCAAGGAGGATCGCTCGCTGATGAATATCCCCTTCGTCACCGGCACCGAGGAGCTGGACGCCAAATTTGTCAAGGAAGCCGCCGCGGCCGGGTTCGTCAACCTGAAGGGCCACCGCACCGTGGGCGGTATGCGGGCTTCCATCTACAACGCCATGCCCATCGAGGGCGTGGAAAAGCTGGTCGCGTTCATGCGGGAATTCGAGAAGGCCAACGGCTGACCCCTTTCCCCGGGAAAGCACCGCCACCAATTTGAACAAGACCCTGTGTCCGTCGGACACAGGGCCAGGAAAGGACACGGAGCTAAGATGAATATCTGCACGCTGAATAAGATCGCGGCCTGCGGCACCGCCCGCTTCGACGCCGCCAAATATACCGTTACCGAGGATCTGTCCACCGCTACCGGCGTGATGGTGCGGTCCGCCGCTATGCACGATATGGAGCTGCCGGACAGTCTGCTGGCCATCGCCCGCGCGGGCGCGGGCGTCAACAACATCCCTGTGGACAAATGCAGCGAAACCGGCGTCGTGGTGTTCAACACCCCGGGCGCCAACGCCAACGCCGTCAAAGAGCTGGTCATCGCCGGCCTGCTGATTTCCTCCCGCAAGGTGATTTCCGGCATCGAATGGGCCAAGACCCTGCAGGGCCAGGAGGGCGTGGCCAAGCTGGTGGAAAAGGGCAAATCCGCGTTTGTCGGCCCGGAGATCAAGGGCAAACGGCTGGGCGTTATCGGCCTGGGCGCCATCGGCATCCTGGTGGCCAACGCGGCCCACAGCCTGGGCATGGAGGTCTATGGCTACGACCCCTATCTGTCGGTGGACGCCGCCTGGGGCCTGTCCCGCTCCATCATCCACGCCACCAGCCTGGATCAGATTTATGCCAACTGCGATTACATCACCGTGCACGTGCCGCTGACCCCCGACACCAAGGGGATGTTCAATGCCGCCGCCTTCGCCGCCATGCCGGATGGGGTGCGGATTCTCAACTTCTCCCGCGCCGACCTGGTCAACATCCCGGATATGAAGGAGGCCCTGGCCTCCGGCAAGGTGGCCGCGTATGTGGTGGACTTCCCCACCGAGGATATCCTGGGCGTGGAAAACGTCATCGCCATTCCCCACCTGGGCGCCTCCACCCCCGAGAGCGAGGACAACTGCGCCGTCATGGCCGCTGATGAGCTCATCGCCTTCCTGGAGGACGGCAACATCGTCAATTCGGTGAATTTCCCCACCGTGGAGGTTCCCCGCACCACCGAGCGGCGCATCTGCGTGCTGCATAAGAACGTGCCCAATATGCTCAGCCAAATCAGCGGGGTGGTGTCCGCCACCGGCATCAACATCGAGACCATGGTGAACAAGTCCAAGAAGGACAACGCCTATACGGTGCTGGATGTCGAGGGCGATCCCGACGAGGCCGCGCTGGAAAAAATCCGCGCCATCAACGGCGTCATCCGCGTCCGGAAAATCTAATAGTATCCCTATTCATCAAACAGCGCCCGCCGAAACCCGGCGGGCGCTGTTTGTATATATTTTTTAAAAATTTACACAAGTTTATTTTTTAGGGAAAGGGGTACGTACATTGCTGGCTCCCGTGATATAATCCATGCTGACATTATAATATCTAGCTAAAATCAGCAGCTTACTCAAGGGGATTTCTCTCTGCCCCAGTTCCCATTTCGAATAAGCAGTTTGTGTAACACCTAATACCGAAGCAAGAACTTTTTGCCCTTCTTCTCTTTCTTTACGCAAACGGAGCAGTCTTTCTAAATGGTTCATACTGAGCCATCCTTTCCTTAAGATGACTTAGTATATCATTATTCCAAAATGGGGTGTTGACTTATAATCCATTATGGGGTAAAATTGTTTTGAAGTAGGATTATAGAGGTGATGAAATGGAAACCGTTGAAAAGAATGTACCTTTTACTCGCATGGAAGATGTGGAAAATGCCGTTTGGAAGCGGCTTAAGGAAAACGACGACTATCGGACGATTCAAAAAAGGTTCGACGACATGCTGGAGGCTATCGGCCGAGCCGACGCGGAAAAAGCGTTTGTCTACGATCTGGAGGAAGCCATCGGCTTGAAGGAATACTATGCGCAGTGGGAATATTATCGCCAAGGCCTTCTGGATGGCGTGGCGCTGCTGAAATGGATGGGCGTTCTGGCCTGAGGAAGCCGGAACATACCCCTCTGTGCCTCTAAAAAGGCAAAGAGCGACCAGCTTTCCTACCAGTATTAATCCACTGTTTGGATAGGGACTAGCACAAAATCAGCGTATTGATACGGTTGATCAACGTAGGAAATAACGCAGTCGCAGATCATTACAAGCTCGCCGTCCTTGATGTCCGGCTGCTTTTGGTAATAGGCCAGCAGTTGCCCATCCTTGATATCCAGCTTTCGTGAACGCACCTGGAAGTCCTTCATGTTGGGATACCGTTTTGACAATACCTCTCTGCATGCTTCGTCGATGCTCTTTTCATCAATAGCGGGCACTTTCACATTGTCAAATAGGCCAATTTTAGAAAAGCCCAAGAACTTAACGTATCCGTTGACGTTTATGGTGATACGAATTCCCTCCAGTGTCTTATATTCCCCGATTTTCCTATCAAAATTGATCGCATACATTCTTGTATTTTCATCATAGGAAAACGAGTATGCCTCATAGCTCTTTATGTCAATAACGAGATCGGCAATGGCACTGGCAATAGCCTTGATTTCCGCCTCCGTCTTTAATGTGCCGGTTTCCTCCTTGTAAGCAAATGAGATAGCCGTCAATTTTCCGGCAGGATCATTGAATGTATACGTTTTTTCCCCCTTTTTAAAGGTCTCGTATGCTTCGGAAATATTCTTGCTGGAGCCTTCGCTGTCATATGTTAATGTGCTTTTATCTACCACGAGATCGTCGCGTGTAACACCGGCTTTGGTTACTGTCTCTTTGGTGTCTTTGTCAATGGAATCCCATTTTTTCCGTAGGACGCTGACCACTTTCCGCTTCTCTGGAGCCGTCGTTTTGGCAGATGTGCTAGGCGGCTGGGCGGTGGTACTTGGCGTTGTTGCACTGGTGGAGGTGGTGGCCGCAGTGCCAAAATTTGTTTGCGATACCTTGTCCGTCGTATTTTGGCTTAGGCCTTCCACAGCGCCCGCGGGTTGGCAAGCGTTCATCGAAAAAACTAACAAACAAGCAAGCAGCAAGGCGCATGCAATTCTCTTCATGAACAGGCTCCTTTCAGGTATGCCCTCCCGCGTAAGCGTTCCTATGTGCGCAAGAGGGCTTGTTACCGGTAAGTATGGTGCTTGATCCAAAACCATGGTAAGCCTTACTGGAAAAATGAATACAGGGAATAGTTAATTCAGGATATTAACACTGACATCTCCGCGAACGGTCCTTATTTTTATGTTTTCGTAGCTTCCCCATGTATTATAACCTGCATCATCCCCATCAAGCATGGCTTGGTTTATTGTTTTTCCGGAGCTTAACGACTGCATGAGTGTATCAGACCATGTATCTGCGATAGCGCCCATATTTTCTTGAAAACCAATCACCGCTTTGGCACCTTTGTCAAACGTTGCATTTACAAGATTCGCAGCGGTTGCACCGCCCTTGCCGGTTTCGCACGCCACATATACGGCCAGTTTGACACCGCGCAGATCGGAATCCGGTAATTCAAGAACCATATTGCGTGACATCAAACCATTTCCTGTGTCAATACCATCGATACCCCCATGGGAATTCTCGATAAATACTTTTGATGTCCGCATAAGGTTCAGCGCATCATTTGGGGTCATACTTGTATATCTGCTTTTTTGATACTTTGCAGGTACAGGATTATTCTGCATTTGGGAATAAAGAGGCGTTAGTAAACCATAAACATATTCAAATGTCCATAATGAAGCAGCCCCCATATTCGTATCAGTAGTAATGACATTATGATCGGAATTTTCCGATACAAACTGCGAACCAAATTTTATGTAGTACATATTTGTACCGTTAAATCTGACTAGACTAAATTTTTGAGCTGTGGGGAAATTGGAATAAATATCCACATTTCCATTTGTTACATCCATATACCTACTGAAAGAACCCACATTGGAGATAAAACTATATGTCCCATCGGAATTAACTCTAGCCCTCCAACGCTGAGCGGCTGTTCCATTAAAACCATAACCATGAACATTTTGGAGATTGGCGTCGGTGCCGTTGTATACATCCATATATCTGCCTGATTTGACATTTCGTAAAAAATAGCTGGTGCCATCTGCCACCGTTGATACGGACGGTACCGTCGTATAATATTCAATCTGAATACGAGGGCGTCTTGAAGTATAGGTGGATGAACAATCACTGCTAAAATAACAGGTGCGATTTGTTTTGGTATTATCCACCTCTCGCGGTTTGATAACCACGCCGTTATTTTTCGAGGTGACAGAATACCATTTTTGAACAAGAGACGTGATATTATAGGCTTCTGTTGACAAGGATTTATCGGATCGTCCATAGGCAACCCTATTGGTAAATTTATAGTTCGCCTGAGAATTCCATGTTATTTTATCTGTTTCCCAAGCATAGTTTCCCACCTCGTAAACGTCAAAAGTGTTATTAACGGCTGTCTGATATGTTGCGCTTGTATGATGATCGAGATACATAACGGCGTTTGAAATATATGCTGTGGTCGGTATTGAAGATACCCGAGGGAAGCGAATATATACGCGGCTTTCATATCCTTTTCCATCATAGTTCGAGCCTACATACATCCTATCCACTTTCATATAATTATCTTTAGGATTGTACTGGTTTACTCCATTATCTTCAATGTCCAATGCGCTGGTGGATGTGGTGACAGTAGGATCCAATGTAACAGGATACACCGTTTGGGGATCGCTGAGCCATTCCGCACTTGGGGTTAAGGTATACAGGCAGCTATCCTCTGCAATCTCTAATGTGACCTTTACGTCCATGGTAAGGGAATCACCAGAATCAAACATGTATGGCGCGTTGATAATAAAGATCGGCTCCTCATCTCTGCCATCGGTATTATAAAAGTAGACCGCACCGAATTCTTGTAAAACAGGGGTTAGCCCTTTACAGGATATGTAATAAGTATAGTCCTGCCGATCCGGCTTAGAATCGAAAATCAGATTTTCTTTAAGCGTTTGTCCGCTTATTTGGTAGTCGGCCTTTGTATCCGGAAGGACATCCGGATAGGAAACAGCCGATTCCTGGTTGGGCACTGCCATAGCTGCATCCTGTAAGATTTTTTCTTTCGCGGCTTTGTCTCTCGTCAATGCGAGCTTCTTTTCCAAGATGCTTTTTCGTTGTGCTTCACTTTGCATGGGAGAGATATTGGCACACGATGATGTGATGTTTTGCATATTAAACGCAAGGGTAAATCCTTTGATTTGTACAACAATTGGCAAATCTGCATCAAGAACTTGAGGCAGTTTAACTTTAAAAGAATTACATTTGTTCTCATAATAGCTCGACGAATTCACAGCGTTCCATTCTTCGTGAAGATGGGAAACTGGAATAAGTGAATTATCAATTTCTTCCCATACGCCCTCTTCACTTATAAAGTGCACCGGTTCATTGTACATTGTTGCAATAAAACCACCATCTTCTTTTTCAAAACTTTTTGTTTTTTCAGTGCGAAGAGAGGTGATTTCGATCGGACCGTCCATTTCTGTCAATTCAGGTTTAGACGTACTTACAGCGGCATTTGTAAAGAATTGACAGCTAATTGCCAGTGAAAGAAAAACAGCTGCTAATTTGACGGATTTCTTCATTTTTTGTCTTCCCCTCTATTTTATAATAAAACAATTGCCTTCTATTTTATAAAAAAGGAATGATATTCCATATATACTATAATTACTCAAAAATTGATATTTGTCAACGATTTTTGTGATCATCGGATACAATTATAAAAACATACTTTTAAATTTATGCAAATACGCAAAGACTGTTGAACGGTAAAAATATTGTAAGAATGATATTGGAAGACAGGAATTCTCTTCCGATAAATTTAAATGGGGCTGTTACAAAAGCTTTTATGATAAGATAATTAAAAAAATGACGTTTTCCACGACCTCTGCAGGCGTTGGAAAGCGTCATTTTTTTTAATTATCTATGGTTTTCTTTTGCGATTTGCTACCATTAATTTATTTTTCAATAGTTTCTTTTATGAGACCTTTCCGTCAGCGCTAAGCTTGTCCCCTCACGCGCCGTCGTTGTCGTAGGCGGCGTACATGATGTTGGTTGCGTGGTCGGAGACCCGCTCCAGGTCGGTGAGAATGTCCACATACAGCATGCCCACTGCCGGCGTGCATTCCATCTTGCCCAGCCGCTCCACGTGATGGTTGCGCAGCTCCACCACCAGATCGTCGATCTCCTCCTCCTGCGCGAGGATGGCGCCGGACAGCTCCTTGTCCGGGTGCCGGTGCAGGAAGTAGTCGATGGACTCGTCGATGATTTTCAGCACCCGGTCTCCCATGTCTCGAAGCTCGGTCAGCGCGGAGTCCGAGAAGGGGGGCGCGTCCCCGCCGAATTCGCCGTATTCCAGGATGTTTTCCGCGTGGTCGCCCACCCGCTCCAGGTCGTTGACCACGTGGAACAGGTTGCCCACCACCCGGCTGTCCTCCTCGGTCAGGTCCATGGCGTGGATTTTGACCAGGTAGCTGGTGATGTTGTGGTTGAGGTAGTTCATGACCTGCTCATTCTGCTTGATGAGCTGCTGCGACTCCTTGTTGGGGGCGAAGAAGGTCAGCATCGCCAGCTGGAAATTGTTGCGGGCGATGTGGGCCATCCGCTCCACCTCCTTGATCACCTGGGCCACCGCGATGGACGGGGTGCCCAGAATGCGCTCGTCCAGAAAATGGAGCCGCATCTCCTCATATTCCGAATCCTTGCCGGGGATCAGCTTCTGGGACAGCTTGACCAGCAGCTGGGCGAAGGGGAACATGATGACGGTGGTGACGATGTTGAAGCCGATGTGGGCGTAGGAAATCTGCATCTCCGGATTATCGGTCAGCCGCATGATGAATTCCGGATAATGAAGCAGCAGACAGATGGGGATGAACAGGATGGTGCCGATGACGTTGAACATCAGGTGCATCATGGCCGCCCGCTTGCCGGCCCGGTTGGTGCCGATGGAGGCGAGCATGGCCGTGGCGCAGGTGCCGATGTTCTGGCCGAAGAGGATGAAGATGACGCCCGGCAGGGTGACCGCGCCGCTGGCGGCCAGGGCCTGGATGATGCCCACCGAGGCGGAGGAGGACTGGATGACCGCCGTGAGCACCGCGCCCGCCAGGATTCCCAGCACCGGGTTGGAGAACTTGACCATCAGCTCGCGGAACGCCGGCATCTCCCGCAGGGGCACCATGGCGCTGGACATGCCCTCCATGCCGGTGAACAGGATGCCGAAGCCCACGATGACCATGCCCAGATGCTGCAAGAATTTCTTCTTGATGAACACCACGAAGATCACGCCGATAAAAATCAGCACCGGCGCGATGGCGTTGATTTTCAGCCCGATGAGGAAGCTGGTCACCGTGGTGCCAATGTTGGCCCCCATGATGATATACACCGACTGCTCGAGCTTAAGCAGCCCGGCGTTGAGGAAGCCGACCACCATGACGGTGGTGGCCGAGGAGGACTGGATGGCCCCGGTGACCACCACGCCCACCAGAATGCCCAGCAATGGGTTGGAGGTGATTTTCTCCAGCAGCCCCTTGAGGCGGGAGCCCGCCACCAGCTCCAGGCCGTCGCCCATCAGCTTCATGCCGAACAGGAACATCCCCAGCCCGCCGAGCAGGGTCAACACATGCGTATAGTTCAAGCAAACACCCCGTTATGCCTGCCTCCCCGCCGCCAGAAACCGAGCGATTTGGGAAGCAAAAATTCTTTAAAACTATAACAAGGCTTTGTTAAGGGCGTGTTAAATATCAAAAAAATCGATCTTTTTATCAAATATTCGCGGAGGCGGGTATACATTATGCATCTTAAAATGTATAATTATTCATTTTTAAATGCATAATGTATAGCGTGGTGGTGAAGAAATATGGGAAAATACCGCCTGTTTATTGCAAACTTGGTCAGGGTGACAAAAATAGGCGGGATAGCATAAATATGCGTTTTTCCCTCTTGCAAAACCGCACAACGGCGCTTATAATATGAAAAAAGGCAACGAAATCGCACAAAAGCGAACAAAAGCGAACAGAAAGGAAGCTGCTGGCATGGAGTCGATCAAAAAAGTGGTCCTGGCGTATTCCGGAGGACTGGATACCTCTATTATTATCCCGTGGCTGAAGGAAAACTACAACAACTGTGAGGTGATCGCGGTCGCGGCCGACGTGGGCCAGGGCAAAGAGCTGACCGGTCTGGAAGAAAAAGCCAAAGCCACCGGCGCCTCCAAGCTGTACATAGAGGATCTTAAGAAGGTATTCGTGGAAGAGTATATTTATCCGACCCTGAAAGCCGGCGCCGTATACGAAAACCAATACCTCCTAGGCACCTCCTTCGCCCGCCCCATTATCGCCAAACGGATTGTGGAAATCGCCTTGGCCGAGGGGGCGGACGCCATCTGCCACGGGTGCACCGGCAAGGGGAATGACCAGGTGCGGTTTGAGCTGGCCATCAAGGCCTTTGCCCCGAACATGAAAATCATCGCCCCCTGGCGGATTTGGGATCTCAAATCCCGGGAGGAGGAGATCGCTTACGCCGAGGCGCATCATGTGCCCCTGAACATCACCCGGGAGACCAATTACTCCAAGGATAAGAACCTGTGGCATCTGTCCCACGAGGGACTGGATCTGGAGGATCCGGCCAACGAGCCGAAATACGACGAGATTCTTGAAATGGGCGTGTCCCCCGAGAAGGCGCCCGACAAGGCGACCTACATCACCCTGTCCTTTGAAAGGGGTGTGCCGGTGGCCCTGGACGGGGAAAAGCTGGACGGCGTGGCTATGGTCGAAAAGCTCAACAAGCTGGGCGGCGAGAACGGCATCGGCCTGGTGGACATGGTGGAGAACCGGCTGGTGGGCATGAAGAGCCGCGGCGTGTACGAGACCCCCGGCGGCACCATCCTGTACAAGGCGCACGAGGTGCTGGAGACCCTCTGCCTCGACCGGGACACCCAGCATTACAAGCAGCAGATGGTGGCGGGCAAGTTCTCGGAGCTGGTGTATTACGGCCAGTGGTTCACCCCTCTGCGGGAGGCCCTGTCCGCTTTCGTGGACAGCACCCAGGAGCATGTGACCGGCGACGTAAAGCTCAAGCTGTACAAGGGCAACATGATTCTGGCCTCCGTTACCTCCCCCTATTCGCTGTATGACGAGGAAATCGCCACCTTCGACGAGGACGAGGTGTATGACCAGATGGACAGCCAGGGCTTCATCAACCTGTTCGGCCTGCCGATCAAGGTGCAGGCCCTCAAGCAGGGGCGGAAATAAGCCGATGCTCAAGCGGCTGCGGGAAGATCGGGCGGTGACCCGGCGGATTTCCTTCCCCTATGTGCTGGCGCTTCCCCAGGATTACGACGCCCTGCCGGACAAACGGTGGCCCCTGGTGGTGATGCTCCACGGGGCGGGGGAGCGGGGCGACGACTACGACGTGCTGTGCCGTCACGGCTTTCTGCGCCGGGCGGCGGCTGGGGAGGAATTCCCCTTCCTTTTGGCGGCGCCTCAATGCCCGGCGGACAAATACTGGGGCGGGTACATCGAGTCCTTAAACGATTTTCTGGACGGGCTGTTCGACCGCCTGCGGGTGGACGCCGACCGGGTGTATCTGACCGGCTTGAGCATGGGCGGCACCGGCACATGGCTGTGGGCCATGGCCAATCCGGAACGGTTCGCCGCCATCGCCCCTGTCTGCGGGACGGGAATCTGCTGGTACGGCGAGGCGCTGCGGCAGGTGCCGGTCTGGTGCTTCCACGGAGACAAGGACGACACGGTGCCCCTCGACGAGAGCGTCCGCATGGTGGAACGGGTCAACGAGCGGGGCGGCAGCGCCCGGCTGACCGTCTTCGAGGGAGTCGGGCACGACAGCTGGGAGCGGGCGTATGCCGGCTCGGCGCTGGTCGACTGGCTGCTGTCCCACCGGAAGGGATAACGATACGCATAGGGCACGGCGCGCCGTGCCCTATGCGCATTTACAAAATAAGAACCAGTTTCAAAGGAGCGCGACCATGAAATTATGGGCCGGACGGTTTCAGAAGGAAATCGATCAGAAAACCAACGACTTCAATTCCTCCATTGCCTTTGACAGCCGAATGGCGCAGGAGGATATCGCGGGCAGCATGGCCCACGCCGCCATGCTGGCGCAGCAGGGGATCCTCTCCGCCGCCGACGGGGAGGCCATCCGGGATGGATTGGCGGGCATCGCCGCCGACCTGCGCGCGGGGACACTCATCATCGACCCGCAGGCGGAGGACATCCACACCTTCATCGAGGGCGAGCTGACCGCCCGCATCGGGGACGCGGGCAAGCGCCTGCACACCGGGCGCAGCCGCAACGACCAGGTGGCGCTGGACATCCGCTTGTACCTGCGGGGGGCGGTGGCGCCCCTGCGGGGTCAGCTGTGCGATCTGATCCGGGTCTTGAGCGACAAGGCCTTGACGCATGCCGGCACCATCATGCCAGGTTATACCCATTTGCAACGGGCCCAGCCCATCACCTTCGGCCACCATCTGCTGGCTTATGCGGAGATGTTCCTGAGGGACATCGGCCGGCTGGACGACGCGGCGGCACGCATGAACGTCTCCCCGCTGGGTAGCAGTGCCCTGGCCTCCACCACCTATCCCCTGGACAGGGAGGCGGTGGCGGCGGCCCTGGGCATGGACGGGGTGACCGCCAATTCCCTGGACGGCGTGTCCGACCGGGATTTCGCGGTGGAGCTGGCGGCGGCCCTCTCCCTCGTGATGGTGCACCTGTCCCGCTTCTCGGAGGAGATTATCCTGTGGTGCTCTTGGGAGTTCAAATTCATCGAGCTGGACGACGCGTTTTCCACCGGCTCCTCCATCATGCCCCAGAAGAAAAACCCCGACATCGCCGAGCTGGTGCGGGGGAAGGCCGGACGGGTGTTCGGCGATTTGATGACCCTGCTGACCGTTCTCAAGGGACTGCCGCTGGCCTACAACAAGGACATGCAGGAGGACAAGGAAGCGATTTTCGACGCGCTGGACACGGTGTGCATGTGCCTGACCGCGTTTATCCCCATGGTGGACACCATGAAGGTGCTGCCGGACAACATGCGGCGGGCGGCGGCGGGTGGTTTCATCAACGCCACCGATTGCGCCGACTATCTGGTGGGCAAGGGGTTGCCCTTCCGGGACGCCTACAAGGCCACCGGCACCCTGGTGGCCCGGTGCATCGAGCGGGGCCTGACGCTGGAGACCTTGCCGCTGGAGGACTACCGGGCGGTGTGCGAGCTGTTTGACGAAGGGGTGTTCGAGGCCATTTCGCTGGAACGCTGCGCCGCGCTGCGGCGGGTGTACGGCGGCCCGGCCCCTGAAAACGTCCGCGCCCAGGCCGAGCGGGTGCGGGCGCTGGCGGAAGAATTGGCGGCAAGAACGGATAAAGGAAGGAACGACCTATGATACAAGCGGGGATACTGGGGGCCACCGGCTACGCCGGCGTGGAACTGACGCGGCTGCTGCTTCGGCATCCGGGGGCGCAGGTGGCGGCCGTCGGTTCGGTCTCCTTTGAGGGGCAGGCGCTGTGGGAGGTGTATCCCTCCCTGCGGGAGATCTGCCCCCTGGTGTGCGAATCGGCCGACGAGGTTCTGGCCAAAAGCGACGTGGTGTTCGCCGCCCTGCCCCACGGGCTGTCGCAGGACACCGCGGCCGCCTGCGTGAAGGCGGGCAAGAAATTCATCGATTTGGGAGCGGATTTCCGGCTGGAGGATCCGCAGGCCTATACCACGTGGTACGGCTGCGAGTATCGCCATCCCGCGCTGCACGAGGCGGCGCCCTACGGACTGCCCGAGCTGTTCCGGGAGGCCATCGCCGGGGCGCAGGTGGTGGGCAACCCCGGCTGCTACCCCACCAGCATTGCGCTGGGGCTGGCCCCCGCGCTGCGGGACGGCCTCGTCGAGGCGGAGGGCATTGTCTGCGACTCCAAGTCGGGCACCACCGGCGCGGGCCGGAAAACCACCCAGGGCACCCATTTCCCCGAGTGCAACGAGGCGTTTTCCGCCTATAAGGTGGCGGCCCATCGCCATACCCCCGAGATCGAACAGACGCTGTCCAAAATAGCGGGCCGGGCGGCTACGGTGACCTTTGTGCCCCACCTGCTGCCGGTCAACCGGGGGATCCTGTCCACCATATACGCCCGGATGAAGCCCGGCGTTACACTGGACGGGGTGCGCACCGCCTATGAGCAGGCTTACCGGGACGAGCGGTTCGTCCGGGTGCTGCCCGCCGGCGTGGGGGTGGATATCCGCCACGTCAAATGCTCCAACTACTGCGACATCCAGCTGTATGCCGACGAACACACCGGCCTGCTCATCGTCACCTCGGTCATCGACAACATGGTCAAGGGGGCGGCGGGTCAGGCGATACAGAACATGAACATCCTGTTCGGTCTGCCGGAGGAAACCGGCATCGACATGATCCCTCCGGCGTTCTGACAGCCGATCGAAAGAGAGGGCTCGAGATGAAAAAGACCTTTTCGCGGGAGTATTGGTTTCTGGTGAGCTGCTGGGCGGTTTTTACACTCCTTGGTCTGGCGGCGGGGGCGCTGGGCGGGATGTCGCCGGACAGCGGCGCCCTTTGGCGCTTTAAGGATCCGGTCATGGCTTATACCGGCGTGCAGACGGCGGCAGCCGTTCTCCTCAGCGCCGCCAACGCCCTGAGCGGAGCGGCCGCGGGGATGATCGCCATCCGCTACTGGGTGAAGCCGTATCTGCTGCTGTGGCTGCTGATGCTGGTGTGGGACGCGGGCACGGTGTGGCCGGCGCTTAAGGTGAGGGGGAGCGAACCCACCCCGCCTCAGCCTGTGAATTTTGCCATTCCGCCGCGTTATCGTCCTAGGTGGGCGCCAGCCCACCGTCGTCCTCTGCCTTGCCGAATGACAAAATACGCAGGCTGAGGTCAAAGAATTTTTGGGAATGAGCGGGGGTTCACAGCAAGGCGGCCGATCGCGCCATGCTGTCGCATGGCAAGAGAGGCCAACGCCGCTGTGGGCGCTCGCTCTCCCAAAAATCGGAGGTTGTTTGCTCCCCCTCACCTTATCCGAAGCGGAGGCATAGGCTATGCCGGGCTGGCGCTGCTGTCCCTGCTGCTGAGCGGGGCCGTGACGTTCTGCCTAGCCAAGGGGGTGTACCGGCTGCTGAAGGGGCGGGAATGGGCTGTGGCGCTCACCCTGGTGCTGCTGGGAGCGGCGTTGCAGCTGACAAGCCTGCTGACGGCCATAGGACGGACACCGGCCTATGTCGAGGTGCCCATAGCGCCCCGGGTTGGCGCTCTGATCAAGGACACCCTTTTGAGCGCGGCGGCCTATATGCTGCTGTTCCTCTGCATCCGCCAATGGTGGGAGCGGGGAGCGCGGGCCGCGACCGGGGAGCTGGAAGAGAAAAAAGAGGAAGCCGAAGAGGAACTTTTCGAGGAAGAGCAGAAAGAGGAGCGGGAGAACCCGTGAGCCGATTTCGCCTGATACAGGAGCTGATACGTCATGACAACTTTCATCGAGGGCGGCGTCACCGCCGCCAAGGGCTTTCAGGCCGCCGGGGTGCACTGCGGCATCCGGAAAAACCGGGCCAAAAAGGATCTGGGCCTGATCGTATCCGATCGGCCGGCATCCGCCGCCGCGGTATACACCCGCAACCTGGTTAAGGGCGCGCCGCTGACCGTGACGCAGGCGCATATCGCCGACGGCAGGGCCCGCGCCATCGTCTGCAACAGCGGCATTGCCAACACCTGCGCGTTCGACGGCATTGAGAAGGCCGAGGCCATGTGCGCCTTGACCGCCGAGGCGCTGGGCATCGACGCGGCGGACGTGGTGGTCGCCTCCACCGGCGTCATCGGGCCGTCCATCGACATCGCGCCCATTGCCGCGGGACTGCCGAGGCTGGCCGCCGCGCTGTCCGCGCAGGGGAGCGCCGACGCGGCCGAGGCCATCATGACCACCGACACCCGCAAAAAGGAGTTTGCCGTGACCTTCCAGGCGGACGGGCGAACCTGCACCCTGGGCGGCATCGCCAAGGGGAGTGGGATGATCGCGCCCAACATGGCCACCATGCTCTGCTTCCTGACCACCGACGCCGCCATCGCCCCGCAGCTGCTGCACGAGGCCCTGCTGGCGGTGGTGGACGACACATTCAACATGCTGTCGGTGGACGGGGACACCTCCACCAACGACATGGTGGTGGTGCTGGCCAACGGCGCGGCGGGAAACACGCTTGTGACCGAGAAAAACGCCGACTATGACGCCTTCCTGGAGGCGCTGCATGCCTTATGCACCGCCATCTGCCGCCATCTGGCCGCCGACGGCGAGGGGGCCACCAAGCTGCTGGAATGCCGGGTGAGCGGCGCGGCCAGCGTGAAGGACGCCCGGCTGGCGGCCAAGGCGGTGGCGAATTCCGCTCTGCTTAAGGCGGCCATGTTCGGCGCGGACGCCAACTGGGGCCGGGTACTGTGCGCCATCGGATATTCCGGCGCGGCGGTGGACGTCCACGCCGTGGACGTAGCTTTCGCCTCGGCGGCTGGCTCCATCGACGTATGCCGGAACGGGGCGGGAATCCCGGTAGACGAGGACAAGGCCAAGGGCATCCTCAGCGAGAAGGAAATCGTCATCGATATCCGACTGCACGACGGGGACGCGGCGGCGGTGGCCTTCGGCTGCGATTTGACCTATGAGTATGTGAAGATCAACGGGGACTACCGGAGTTAAGATCGGCTACCGCCGACTTAACTCCTGGAAATACGGGCTTTTGCCCGTATTTCTCCGGGCAGATCGGCTGCCGCCGACTTAACTCTGTGGGGTGCTCGGCTATCGCCGGCTGAACCCCGGCGGGAAGAACGGCTGTTACCGGTGGGGAAAGGCGGGCTTCCTTAACTTTATCACCAGCTGAGAGAGGCGGACAAATATGGACATTTCCACCGCGCAGAGAGCCCGGGTGCTGACCCAGGCCCTGCCGTATATCAAGCAGTACGCGGGCAAGACCGTGGTCATCAAATACGGCGGCAACGCCATGATAAGCGACGAGCTGAAAGCCGCCGTGATGGAGGATATTGTGCTGCTGTCCACCGTGGGGGTGGATGTGGTGCTGGTTCACGGCGGCGGGCCGGAAATCAACGCCATGCTGAAAAAGATCGGTAAGGAGTCCAAATTTGTGGGCGGCCTGCGCTACACCGACCGGGAGACCATGGACGTGGTGGAAATGGTGCTGGCCGGCAAGGTCAACAAGGGGCTGGTGCAGCTGCTCGAGGAGCACGGTGGGCGGGCCATCGGCCTATGCGGGCTGGACGGCGGCATGATCAAGGCGCGCCGGCACCAGGGCGAGGCAGATCTCGGCCTGGTGGGGGACATCACCCACGTGAACGTCACCCTCATCCGCCACAGCCTGGAGAGCGACACCATCCCGGTGGTGGCCACCATCGCCGCCGGCGAGGACGACGGCGAAACCTACAACATCAACGCCGACATCGCCGCCTCCCGCATCGCCGCCGCCCTCTGCGCGGAAAAGCTGGTGCTGATGACCGACGTGCGCGGCCTGCTGCGGGACAAGGACGACGACGGCTCCCTCATCTCGGTGGTGCAGGTCAGCGAGGTGCCCCATTTGAAAAACCAGGGGATTATTTCCGGCGGGATGATTCCGAAAATCGACTGCTGCGTGGAGGCGGTGCGCCGGGGAGTCAAGCGCACCCACATCATCGACGGCCGGATCCCCCATTCCATTTTGATCGAAATGCTGACCGACGAAGGCATCGGCACCATGTTCCTGTAAGGGGAGGAGACGGATTATGACGCTCGACGAGATACAAAAACAGCACGACGCCGCGTTGATGCCCACCTACGGCCGGTTCCCCGTGGCGCTGGCCAGCGGACACGGGGCCACGGCCATCGACGTGGAGGGCCGCGCCTACATCGACTTCGGCAGCGGCATCGGGGTCAACGCCCTGGGCTACTGCGACGAGGGCTGGGTGCGGGCGGTGCAGGAGCAGGCCGCGGCTTTGCAGCATATTTCCAATCTCTATTACAGTCCGGTGCAGGTGCAGTTCGCCGCCGAGCTGTGCGCCGCGACGGGGATGGGCCGCGTTTTCCTCTGCAATTCGGGGGCGGAGGCCAACGAATGCGCCATCAAGCTGGCCCGCAAATACAGCTTTGACAAATACGGGAAGGGCCGTTCCACCATCGTGGGGCTGGAAAACAGCTTTCACGGCCGGACGTTGACCACCCTGTCCGCCACCGGGCAGGACGTGTTCCACCAATACTTTTTCCCCTTCACTGAGGGCTTTTCCTTCGCCAAGGCCGGCGATCTGGACAGCCTGAAGGATAAGCTGGACGGCAGCGTCTGCGCGGTGCTGCTGGAATGCGTGCAGGGAGAGGGGGGCGTCGTCGCCCTGGACAAGGCTTACGTCCAGGCGGTCCAGGCCCTTTGCCGGGAGCGGGACGTGCTGCTGCTGGTGGACGAGGTACAAACCGGCGCGGGGCGCACCGGCACCTTCTTGGCCTGCGAGCAGCTGGGACTGCAGCCGGACGTGGTAACCATGGCCAAGGGACTGGGCGGCGGCCTGCCCATCGGGGCGTGCTTGTGCACACAGGCGCTCGGCGGCGTAATGTCCGCCGGGATGCATGGCTCCACCTTTGGGGGCAACCCGGTGGCCTGCGCCGCCGGCCGGTACATGCTCTCCCGGCTGACCCAGCCGGCGTTCCTGGAGGAGGTCGCGCGCAAGGGCGCGGCCATCCGGCAGCGGCTGGCCGCCATGCCCCACGTCCGAGAGGTGCGGGGCATGGGCATGATGATCGGCGTGGTGCTGGATGCCGGCACCGCCCGCGCCGTGGCGGAGGACTGCCTGCAAAACGGTCTGCTGATCCTCACGGCCAAAACCCTGCTGCGTTTGCTGCCCCCGCTGAATATCACCCGGGAGGAACTGGACAAGGGGCTGTCCATCCTGGAGAGCGTACTGGAAAGGATTGAAGACCAATGAACCATCTGCTGAAAATGCTGGACCTCTCCAAGGAGGAGATCCTGCAGATCCTCAACCTGGCGGATCAGCTGAAATACGAGCTGAGTCACGGCATGGAACACAAATATCTGGCGGGCAAGACCCTCGGCATGATCTTCCAGAAATCCTCCACCCGCACCCGGGTTTCCTTTGAAACCGGCATCTACCAGCTGGGCGGCTACGGCTTGTTTTTGTCGGCCAACGATCTGCAGATCGGGCGGGGCGAACCGGTGGAGGACACCGCGCGGGTGCTCTCCCGGTATCTGGACGGTATCATGATCCGCACCTTCGAGCAGGATGAGGTGGAGAAGCTGGCCGCGTACGGCAGCATCCCGATTATAAACGGCCTGACGGATTTCTGCCACCCCTGCCAGGTGCTGGCCGATCTGATGACCGTGCGGGAGCACAAGGGCACCCTGGAGGGGCTGAACATGTGCTATATCGGGGATGGCAACAACATGGCCAATTCCCTCATCGTCGGCGGCCTGAAGGTGGGCATGCGGGTATCCATCGGCTGCCCCGACGCGTATCAGCCGGACAGCCGGGTGCTGGAGTTTGCCGCCGGATACGGCGACAAGTTCGCCATGACCAGCGACTGCCTGAAGGCCGCGGAGGGAGCGGACGTGATCTTCACCGACGTGTGGGCTTCCATGGGCCAGGAGGGCGAGGCGGAAAAACGGAAAATTGCGTTTGCCGGTTATCAGGTCAACGAACAGTTGCTGAAGAAAGCCCACGAGGGCTGCATGGTGCAGCACTGCCTGCCTGCCCATCGGGGGGAGGAAATCACGGCGGATGTGTTCGAGGCCCACGCCGCTGAGATATTCGATGAGGCAGAGAACCGGCTGCACGCACAGAAAGCGGTCATGGTTACGCTGATGCGGGATTGATAAACGAGAGGAAACATAGGCAGGGTGGCAGAGTTGAGGCCGCCCTGCCTTTTTCAGCATGCCAACAACAGATCAACTGTGAATATTATACACAATGCTATGAATTGGAAAAAATTTTACTGAATTGGGAAGAAGGACGGTTGACTTTCTTTAGACGACTTGGTAAAATATGGTTTGTAATGTAAAGAAACTATCAGGGATGTAAGAAAGGGCTGCCGAATTGAAAAAAATAAAAATGTTAATAGGGGGAGTGATTACCCTTTCGGTAGTCGTGTTCTTCGGCTTTTTCATATGGGGATGGAAACTTTTCGGATATCGGCTGTGCACCAATCCGGATGAGCTGTTGGTTTCACAGATAACGGTGGGCGATTCCTTTGTATCTCTCAAAGGAGAGGGGGAGGCGTCTTCGTTTTACCAGGGATATATCTATGAGATGGATGGAAACACGCTGTTGATTGGTGTGCGGACGCTGAAATTTCTACCGGTATCCCGGGATAATACATTCTTTATCCATTTGGACACGTCGGCTCCCGTGGAACGGATCTGTCTAGTCAACGAGAAAAAAGAACGGGTGGTGTATCCGCTGTAGGCGGATACACCCTATTTTTTATCCGATGGCTTGACAAATGCTGAAAATGCTGTTACACTTTAAAGCAACGAAGCGAAAGGGAGAGGCTGTATGGAAAACCGGCACAGGGTATATGAAGGGGTTTATCCGGGCTATATGCATAGCGCGGATCCTTTGTGCTGTTCCATTTGCCGTCCGTAGCGCTTACCTGACAACAGGGGAAGCCGGCCGCCTTGGGGATAGCCAAGGCGGCCGGTATTTTTTATGATGGAAAGGAAGGCATTTGTATGATTATCGTATTGAAGCCGGAGGCTGAACGGCAGAGGGTAGAGGAGCTGATTGGCGGCATCGAGTCCATGGGTTTGTCCTGCCATTGCAGCACCGGCACCCAGATGACCATTGTGGGCATCATCGGAGACACCTCTAAGGTGGACGTGGACGCCGTGCGGGCCAACGACATTGTGGAGGACGTCAAGCGGGTATCGGAGCCGTACAAGGCGGCCAACCGCAAGTTCCATCCCGAGGACACGGTGGTGGCGGCGGGGGAGGCCCGCATCGGCGGCGGATTCTTCAGCGTCATCGCCGGCCCCTGCTCGGTGGAGAGCGAGGAGCAGATGATTGCGGTGGCGCGGGATGTCAAGAAAAGCGGGGCTACCCTGCTGCGGGGCGGGGCGTTCAAGCCGCGCACGTCCCCGTACGCCTTCCAGGGGTTGCAGGGGCAGGGGCTGGAGCTGCTGCTGGAAGCGAAGAAAGCCACCGGCCTGCCGGTGGTTACCGAGCTGATGAGCCTGCACCATCTTGATTTGTTCGCGGAGGTGGACGTGATTCAGGTGGGGGCGCGCAACATGCAGAATTTCGAGATGCTCAAGGAGCTGGGGCATTGCGGCAAGCCAATTCTGCTCAAGCGGGGGCTGGCCAACACCCTGGAGGAGTTCCTCATGAGCGCCGAATACATTCTGGCCGGAGGAAACGCGCAGGTTGTTCTCTGCGAGCGGGGGATTCGCACGTTTGAGACCATGACCCGCAATACGCTGGACATTTCCGCCATACCGCTGCTGCATCACCAGTCCCATCTGCCCGTGGTGGTGGATCCCAGCCACGCGGCGGGGATCCCCTGGCTGGTGGAGCCCTTGTCCAAGGCCGCTATCGCCGCCGGAGCGGACGGGCTGATGATCGAGGTGCACAACAACCCCAAGGCCGCGCTGTGCGACGGGGCGCAGTCCCTTACTCCCGCCCAGTTCGACGGGGTAATGGATAAGATCAAGCGGCAGCTGGCCTTCGAGGGAAAGACAATTCAGTAAGGGGTGAAAGTCTATGCGGATAGCCGAACGATGGGAAAACGGGGGCAAAATTGTTGTAATTGGGGCCGACGCAGGCGAAGTCGTCATAAAGGACGTCCAGTCGGCGCTCGATCTCCTGATAGCAGCGAAATATGAGCACCAAGCCGACCGGATTGCCATAGACAAAGGGGCGGTTGCAGATGCGTTTTTCATCCTCAGCACGGGGATGGCGGGCGAAATTCTGCAAAAGTTTATCAACTACGGGGCGAAGCTGGCCGTTTTTGGAGATTTTTCGCGGTATACGAGTCAGCCGCTCCGGGATTTCATGCGGGAAAGCAATCAGGGGAAAGATGTCTTTTTCACGGCCGACGAAGAGGAGGCGGTGCGAAGACTCCGCGCGGTATAAAAAGAGGGCATTGCAAAATTTTAATTTTGCAATGCCCTCTTTTCTTAGAAGTCCAGCTTGGAGGCAATGTAGGCGTTCAATTCGTCGATGGCAATGCGTTCCTGCTGCATGGTGTCCCGGTCGCGCACGGTGACGCAGCCGTCGTTTTCGCTCTCGAAATCGTAGGTGATGCAGAACGGCGTGCCGATTTCGTCCTCTCGGCGGTACCGTTTGCCGATGGAGCCCGCGTCGTCAAAGTCCACCATGAACTGGCGGGCAAGCGTATCGTGGACCTCCAGGGCCTTGCCGCTCAGCTTTTTGGACAGGGGCAGCACCGCCGCCTTGAAGGGGGCCAGAGCCGGGTGGAGACGCAGCACCACGCGGGTGTCGTTCTTTTCGGCGTCCACCACTTCCTCGTCATATGCGTCGCACAGGAAGGCCAGGACCACCCGGTCCGCGCCCAGGGACGGCTCGATGACATAGGGGATATAATGCTCGCCGGATTCCTGATCGAAGTATTCCAGCTTGACGCCGGAGTGCTCGCTGTGCTGACCGAGGTCGTAGTCGGTGCGATCCGCGATGCCCCACAGCTCGCCCCAGCCGAAGGGGAAGAGAAACTCGAAATCGGTGGTGGCTTTGGAGTAGTGGGAAAGCTCCTTCTGCTCGTGATCCCGCAGCTTCAGGTTTTCCTCCTTCATGCCCATGTGCAGCAGCCAGTCCCGGCAGTAGTTCTTCCAGAAGGCAAACCATTCCAGGTCGGTGCCGGGCTTGCAGAAGAATTCCAGTTCCATCTGCTCGAATTCCCGGGTGCGGAAGGTGAAGTTGCCGGGGGTGATTTCGTTGCGAAAGCTCTTGCCGATTTGGGCCACGCCGAAGGGGATTTTTTTGCGGGAGGCGCGCTGGATGTTGGCGAAGTTGACAAAGATGCCCTGAGCGGTCTCGGGCCGGAGATACAGCTCATTTTTCGCGTCCTCGGTGACGCCCTGGAAGGTTTTGAACATCAGGTTAAAGGTGCGGATGTCGGTGAAGTTGTGTTCGCCGCATTCCGGGCAGCGGATATCGTGCTCGTCGATATACGCCTTCATTTCCTCGAAGCTCCAGCCGGCGGGCAGAGCGCCCGCGTCCTCGATAAGCTTATCGGCACGGTGGCGGGTTTTGCAGCTTTTGCAGTCCATGAGGGGGTCGGAGAAGTTGCCTACGTGGCCGGAGGCGACCCACACCTGGGGATTCATCAGGATGGCGGAATCCAGGCCCACATTGTAGGGGCTTTCCTGGACGAACTTCTTCCACCAGGCGCGCTTGACGTTATTTTTTAGCTCCACGCCCAGGGGGCCGTAATCCCAGGTATTGGCCAGTCCGCCATATATGTCGGAGCCGGGGAAAACAAAGCCCCGTCCCTTGCACAGAGCTACGATTTTTTCCATGGTTTTTTCCGTGTTTTGCATGGTTGACCCTCCACTTGCCGGGCGGCCGGTCAGGCGGCGCCCTATATTCCGTACATCTTTTTAGGTAAGCGCTGAATACATCACGCCTGGCGGCTTGGCGGGGAAATTTCCTTCACCAATCCATCCACCGGATTTAATCATCACTTACCTAGTGTAATCAATTAGGGGGCGGTTGTCAACGCTTTCCAAGGGGAAATCCCGTTTACAGCCAGAAAAACACCAATCTTTCCAGCCCGGCGTAGACTTCCGGCTTTTCCGCCCAGACGCCGAAGGCGGCGGGAAAGGCGAGGGACAGACCGGCGAAAAATGTGGCGGCCAGCAGCGCCGCCCCGCCTGCGAAGGCCGGGCCCCGCAGGGAGAGGCTCCGGGAGGCCCGTCGGTGGACAAGCAGGAGGGCGGGAACGCACAGGGCCGCCAGCGGTGGCAGGATATCCGCCATGTAGCGGATGTTCACCCCGGCCATGGAAAAGTCGACAAAGGCCACCAACGCGGCCGTTGCCGCGAGGAGCCAGGCGGAGCCCCGGATGTACCGAGACGGCGGGCCGCCCGGCAGGGTGCGCCGGCTCAGCGCCATGGGAAGCAGCGTCAGGCCCGCGGCCACGGCGGGGAAGGACAGCGCCCCCACCGACGCGTCGAGGTACACATACCGGCCGTACAGATTCAGCGACCGAAAGGAGGGCAGGAGGAAGGGAAAATGGACGCTGAAATCAAAGGGCTGAAATCCATAATGATACAGCGAGGGAAAGAGGTTGGAAAGCCGCAGGGTGTTGGCGGAGGGATCGCTGACCGTCAGCTGATAGGCCACGCCGAAATCCAGGAAGGATCCGAAGCGCAGCCGGTTGTACCAGAGCAGCGCCGCCGCCCCGATGAGGGCGGGCAGGGCGAAGGCGGCCGCGCAGGCCGCTTTATGCCGGTGCGGCGTCTCTTTGTCCCGCAGGATCCGGAGAAAAAGGGGCAGAACCGCCGCGCCGAACAGCGCCATTGTCGGCCGGCAGCCCAGCGTCAGGGCGAAGGCGGCCCCAGCCCCCGCGAGCAGCGCCAGACGGGGCGCGCCGCGAGGGCACCGGCAGGCCCGCAGCGACAAAAACAGCGCCAGCATCAGGAAGCAGGTTCCCGCCGTCACAGGGATGAAATACATATCGGCATAGCCCTGCTGCCCATAAAGGGTGCTGGCAGCCACGGCGGCGGGCAGACCGATGAGGAGCAGGAGCAGGTTCACCCGCCGCCCGAAAAGGCGCACCAGCTCGAGCACCAAGCCGCAGAGAAACACCGCCGCCAGCAGGGCGAAGAAGCCGCAGATCATGCCGTTGGCGGGCAGGCTGCCGGTTATCCAATAGAAGGGATAATAGGCCAGCAGGACGGGAACCACCCCGAAGTAAGAATAGTACCGGCCGCCGAAGAAGGCTCGATCCCAGTGATACGATACGCCGAGGGCGTTCCGCGCGCTGGTGTCGTAGGGATTTTCCATGGTGGCGAGCCGCGGATCGACGGGCAAATCCAGACAGATCTGTCCTTTCTGGAACGCGTCGAACTGCTGGATGTGCGCGCTATAGTCGCTCACGGGGCCTTCCAGGGGGTAGGGGATGGGATTGGTATCCTGCGCCGCCAGGATCATTCCGGGGACGAGAGCGGCGAGAATGGCCGCGGCCACCGCGGCCTGGTGTGCGGGCCGCCCGGGGCTGTATTGGACGGACCAGAGCCGCAGGCGGAGAATCAGCAGCACGGCGCAGGCGACACCGGCCAGAAGGGAAAAACGCCCTAGGGAAAACGCGAAGGGGTTCGCGATGTTAAGGGAAGCCGCCGTTAGGCTCAAGGGCGTCTCGCTTCCGGGAAAACGGAGCGAGAGGGCGCGCAGCCGCCCGTGGGGCGCGATGGAAAACGAGCGGGCGGCCTCACCCGAGACGAAGCGGACATCTCGGGAATAGCCGAAGCTTTCGGTTTCACCGTCGTCCTGTAGATAGACGTCTGCCGTCCGCAGGGCCGACAGGCCATCCGTTTGAAAAGCGACAAAGGCGGCCGGCGTGTCGAGCTCCGGCCAGGTGACCGTTCCCCCTCCGGAGCCGAAAAGGAGGGCGCCCTCCTGCAGGCGGACGTCCCCCTCCAGCTGCGCCTGGGCGAGGGGGAGGGCTTGCGGGGAGAGGCCGCGCAGCCGGGGCAGAAAGGCGTTCCCATTGAACAGACAGGTTTCCAGCGCAAAGACGACGAGCACAGCCGTCCCGCACAGCCGGGCGCAGGAGGCGGCTTGTCCCTTCCGCCCCCGCGCCAGGAGCACCGCCAGGATGCCGGCAGCCGCGAACAGGGCGGGGAAAAAGCCGAAGGGCTCCCGCCCGCCCGTGCCGGCCAGCCAGCGCACGATCAGGGATGCGCCGGTCAGCAGAAGCAGGGCCGCCCCCGCCGCGGCGGCCAGCCGCGGGAGCATCCGCCGCCGGCTCTCCCGTGCCAGCCCGCCGCCCAGGGACAGGATTCCGAGCGCTCCGCCGCCCGCCAAAAGGATTGCCGCCAGCCAAGACAGAATACCACCCATCCCGTTCCCTCCCGCCGAAATCCCGGACGCGCCAGCCGCGGCGCGGGGCCGGGAATACTTACCGCCATTATAGCATAGCCCCCGGGCGGATGCAATTCGACCTTCCGCCGGGGGCCGGACGACAAAAAAGCCTTTCGCGGGCGGGCCGCGAAAGGCTTGGGGATGGGCGGATTATTCGATGGAAATCTGATGAGAGGGCGGCGTGACATCGCCCTTCTTAGGCAGGGTCAGCTCCAGCACGCCGCTGTCGTATTTGGCCTTGATGGCGGCGGCGTCGACGCCGGAGATGTCAAAGCTGCGGCTGAGAGAGCCGTACCGGCGCTCCCGGCGGATGAAGTTGTCCTTTTCCTCCTTGGTTTCTTTCTTTTTCTCGGCGGAAATGGTCAGGCAGTCGCCGTCGACATCGATGCGGATGTCCTCTTTGGCAAAGCCGGGCAGATCGGCCTTGACCAGGTAATGATCGCCCTTGTCGAGAATATCGGTTTTGCAGGGGAAATCCTTTTCCAGGTCGCCGAAATCGCCGAAAAAGCTGCGTTCCAAGTCGGCGAAGGGGTTCATATAGCGGTGATTTCTGTGTTCAAAAGGAATAAGATCAAACATAAGGCGTACCTCCATACAAGTTATTGGACGGTTTCCGGGAGCTTATGGATGGCGGCCGGGCGATGGAAACCCTGTAAGATCGTCCGGGGCCGGATTGCTGTCTGCAACGCTCAACCACCTTCTTTTCTGTTGATGCTATCAGTATATCCCCCATTTTTTACGGAAAATCGGATAAGATATGAATAAATTGTTAACATTAGCACTCTAATATATAGAGTGCTAATTCCGGATAAAAAGAACCCGCCGCTTGCGGGCGGCGGGCTGTGCATAGGATTACCGATATTTCTCTACGATTTGCTTCATGGTGTCCATTTTGGCTTCCATATCGGCCACCAGCTTGAGCTGGGTACGGCAGCGATCCAGGTTATGGCCTTCCCGGTGGATTTTGAAATAGGTGTCCCCGGCGATGTGGTCGGCGAGGAAGCGCATGCCGCATTCCAGGGTCATCAGCTTGGCGGACAGGGGCAGGTTTTCGATCTCCTGAGGGGTGAGCATGGAGCCGCATTCCTCCAGAAAGCCCTTGGTATACTGTTCAAACAGATTCAGGTCGCAGGTTACCTTGGACAGATCCGTCTCGTCCTCCGCCGCGGGGTTGGTGCCGAAGCGCATGCTGTCACCGTAGTCGTACAGGGACAGGCCCGGCATGACGGTGTCCAGGTCGATGACGCAGACCGGCCGGCCGGTCACGTCGTCCAGCATGACGTTGTTCAGCTTGGTATCGTTATGCGTCACCCGCAGGGGCAGCTCCCCTTTGGCCAGCAGGTCGGTGAGAATGGAGCAATCGGCCGCCCGGGCGCGGATGAAAGCAATTTCCTCCCGCACCTCGTCCGCCCGGCCGGAGGCGTTTTCCTTGACCGCCTGTTCAAAATCCCGGTAGCGGGAGGCGGTATTGTGGAAGTTGGGGATGGTTTCCCCCAAGGTGGCCGAGGGGTAGTCGGCCAGCAGCCGCTGGAACTTCCCGAAGGCGCAGCCGGAATAGTAGAAATGCTCCGGCTTTTCCACCGTCTGATAGGTGATGGCGTTTTCAATGAAGATGAAGGCGCGCCAGTAGTTGCCGTCGGGATCGTGGTAGTACTTTTCCCCGTCCCGGGTGTCGATGAGGGTCAGGCATTCCCGATCGGGGTTGCCGCCTTCGGCGATAACAGCCTGTCGCAGGAACGCCGTGACGGCAATCATGTTGCGCATCAGACCGGGCACATCCTTGAAAACGTTATGGTTGATCCGCTGGAGGATATACCGCCGCTGCGGTTTTCCCTCGCGCTGGCAGCAGACGCAATAGGTGTCGTTGATATGGCCGCAGCCGTAGGGCTTGGCGTCGATGGGTTCACCCTCCAGGGCGAAAACGTGGGCGACTTCCATAGCGGTGCTCATGCTTTCCACAACCTTTCCGGATAAATCCCCTGTTTGATCATACCGGCGATGGCGTCGATGACCTTCTGCTTATCCTCGGCGTAGGTCATGCCGTACCATTTGTCGCTGGTGGGCAGGACCTTGACGTCAGCCTCGCCCGCCGCCACCATGGCGTTGACCACGAAGGGCAGGTAGAATTCCGCTTTCAGCTGGCCGCCCTTTTCCTTCAGGAAGCCCTGGAACTTGTCCTCGAAGCAGTCCAGGGATCCGGCCGGGAAGGCCCAGCAGTTCATAGAGACGTAACAGCCGGCGGGCAGGGTTTCCCAAGTGGCGCCGTCGTCCTCGGTGAACTGGGAGACGCCCTCCCGGATTTCGATATGGGTGCGCTCCACCAGGTCGGTGAGGGTGCCGTCGGGCTCCACCGTGCAGATGCCCCGGGAGACATAGCCGTTCTCCGTCAGGGTGTTTTCCAGGATATACCCCGCCATGGCGATGTGCTTTTTCGCATCCGCGCCGGGCTTGGACAGGAAATCGGCCAGCAGGCGGAAGCATTCCCGGCCATAATAATCGTCGGCGTTGATGACGGCGAAGGGCTCCTTCACCGTATCGCGGCAGCAGAGGACCGCGTGGCCGGTGCCCCAGGGTTTGGCGCGCCCTTCGGGCACGGAGAAGCCCTCTGGCAGAGCGTCCAGCTCCTGATAGACATAAGACACCGGAATCTGCCGGGAAATGCGGTTGCCAATATGTTCCTTAAAGGTTTCCTCGATTTCCTTCTTGATGACGAACACCACCCGGCCAAACCCGGCGGCGATGGCGTCGTAAATGGAATAATCGATGATCAGCTCCCCGCAGGGACCGACGGGCGTAACCTGCTTGAGTCCACCGAACCGGCTGCCCATACCGGCGGCCATGATAATCAGCGCGGGTTTTTGCGTGGTATCCATAGAGTAAGTCCTTTCTCCGGCGGCGAAAATGGATGATCCCGGGCTCTCTCCGCGCCGGCTGGAGGAGCTGTTACAGCTTGTTTTGTTGCCTTAAGGTGAGGCGCTGCGGGCGCTCGCTCTCCTAAAAATTGGAGGTTGTTCGCTCCCCTTTGCCTTAAGCATACCGCAAACCCCGGCTGGCCGCCATGCAGAAACCGCCGAAACATTTGTCAAAACCGTCAGATGCAACCTGCGTCCATTGCAAAAGAAAATTTTCCCGGTATAATAGAAAGACAGAAGAGGGTATTCGCAATAAGAAGGCCACGTCTATTATAATAAGGAGGAACCCAAATGTCCATACTGATTACAGGCGGCTGCGGCTATATCGGCAGCCACACCTGCATTGAAATGCTGAAAGCCGGCTTCGACATCGTGGTGCTCGATAATTATTACAACGCCAAGCCCGAGGCCCTGCGGCGGGTTAAGGAGCTGGCGGGCCGGGATTTCCCGTTTTATGAGTGCGACATCCGGGACGCGGAGGGTCTGCGGAAAATTTTCAAGGCCCACGACATCGAGGCGATCATCCATTTCGCCGGGCTGAAGGCGGTGGGTGAATCGGTGAGCAAGCCCTTGACCTATTACGACAACAACGTCAGCGGCACGGTGGTACTCTGTCAGGTGATGGCCGAGGCGGGCTGCAAGCGGATGGTGTTTTCCTCCTCCGCCACGGTGTACGGTATGAACAACCCCTCCCCCCTGAGAGAGGATATGCCCACCGGCGCAGTGACCAACCCCTATGGCCGCACCAAATACATCATCGAAGAAATCCTGCGGGACACCTGTGTGTCCGACCCGGCGTGGAGCGCCGTCCTTCTGCGGTATTTCAACCCCATCGGCGCCCATGAAAGCGGCCGCATCGGGGAGGATCCCTGCGGGATCCCCAACAACCTGATGCCCTACATCTCCCAGGTGGCCATCGGCAAGCTGCCCCACCTGTCCATCTTCGGCAATGACTACGATACCCACGACGGCACCGGCGTGCGGGATTACATCCACGTGGTGGATTTGGCCCGCGGCCATGTCAAGGCGGTGCAATACGCGCTGGATCACGCCGGCGCGGAGGTGTTCAATCTGGGCACCGGCATCGGCTACAGCGTGCTGGATTTGGTCAAGGCCTTTGAAGCGGCCAACAACGTGACCGTCCCCTATGTGATATCGCCCCGTCGGCCGGGAGACATCGCCACCTGCTACTCCGATCCGTCCAAGGCGGAGAAGGTGCTGGGCTGGAAGGCGCAGTTCGGCGTGGAGGACATGTGCCGGGATTCCTGGCGCTGGCAGTCGAAGAACCCCCAGGGCTACGAGGACTAAAACCATTGAAAAAGGGCGCGAGGAGCTATCCTCGCGCCCTTTCAGACTGTCAAAGAAGTATCGGAGGGAAGGGGAGGTGTGGAGGGGGAACCGTCAGGGTTCCCCACTCCGCGTCGAGCGAAGCGGATCACCCGCCCGCAGGCGGCCAAAAGTGGGGAAAATCGTGCCGATTTCCCCACTTTTGCTCAGCTTGGCGTGAACGGCCGGCGTGAGCCGGACTTTTTCGCCAAGCTGAAGGGCGCGAGGAGCTATCCTCGCGCCCTTTTTGTCCCTAATCTATGTCCGCAGGCGCAGGCCCTTGGGATAGCGGTTTTTCAGCCGGCCGCCCGTCCGCTTGCCGAAGCCCGTCACCACGCCGTCCGCCGCCACGGCCGTCCAGCCGGGTTCTCCCGGCGCTTCGATTTCCTCTCCCCGCAGGAAGGCCGTCAGCCGGGGATCCGCCGGTTCCAGGCAGATGCAGCGGCGGCAGTCCGCCGGTTTCATCGCCATGAACAGCCCGTGACAAGGCTCCACCCGGTTCTTGCAGACGATCGCCGCCGCCGCGCCCGCCTGCAGGACGCCCAGGCCCTTCAGTTCCGGCAGTCCCTCCGGCAGCAGCCGCACCTGGTCGCCGAAGCAGACGAATGCGCCGGTTGGCGTCGAAAAAAAGCACTCTTTGTATAATTCTGCCGCTGCGATACTATTTGTATCAGGTTTTGCATACAGATAGGGCCGGGGAAGGCTGTAGGCGCCGGCTTCCTTCCGACGGAATTTGGCGACAAAGTGGCCCTCTCCGCCGTGAGCGGGGAAAATCCGGCGGCAGCGTTCCAGGGGGACACCCGCGCCGTCCGTTTCCGGCGCGAAGGGGGCCACCCGTTCCCAGGGCAGGCCCGGCATGCCGAAGCCCGCGCCGGTTTCCTCCAGGCAAAAATCCGGATGCGTCCGCACAAACCAGGCGGCCATACACTCGTTTTCCTCCGGGGCGAAGGTACAGGTGGAATAGATAAGGCGGCCGCCGGGACGCACCGTCTCCGCCGCCGCGTGGAGAATCTCCCGCTGCCGGGCGGCGCATAGGCGGATATTGTCCTCGCTCCACTGGGCGAGGGCCTCCGGCTCCTTGCGGAACATGCCTTCGCCCGAGCAGGGGGCGTCCACCAGCACCCCGTCGAAGAAGCGGGGCAGCCCGCCGCCGATCGTGCCGGCGTCCGCACTGGACACCACCGCGTTGGCCACCCCGCAGCGTTCCAGGTTCTGCAGCAGGATCTGGGCCCGGGAGCGCCCATACTCGTTGCTCCACAGCAGGCCCTGCCCCTGGAGGCAGGCGGCGATCTGGGTGGATTTTCCGCCGGGGGCAGCGCACAGGTCCAGGATCCGCTCTCCGGGCAGGGGGGACAGGACGGTCACCGCCGACATGGCCGACGCCTCCTGCATATAATAGGCGCCCGCGTGGTGGAGGGGATCGGCCCCCGCCCGGAAGGCTCCTTCGAAGGCGAAGCCATCCCGTGCGAAGGGCACGGGGGACAGGGGAAGGGGAAACCACGCGGCGAGATCCCGCGCCGTGTATTTCAGCGTATTGACCCGGATGCCCCGCCGCAGGGACCGGTCGTACCCCTCGAACAGGATGTCGAAATCGCCGCCCAGCAACGTATGCATGCGTCGGAGAAAACCGTCCGGCAGATTTTGGGTCATCGAGGAGGCTCCTTTCATGTTGACAAACCTTCGAATTGTTTCTACAATAGAGGACGTGTTGGAAGGAGGCTGGAACTTGGAAGATTTAAATACGGCGTGGAACGAATTTTTGAAGAGGCTGATTGGGTTTCTGCCGCAGCTGTTAGTCGCCGCGGTGATCCTGCTGGTGGGGCTCCTGGCCACAAAGGTCGTCCCCAAGCCGGTAAAATCGGTGCTGAACCGGACCCGTCTGGACGCGGTGGCGGTGAAATACATTTTGCGGGTGGTCAAGATTTCCATCTGGGCGCTGGTGCTGATGATGGTGCTGGACACCGTCGGGGTGCCGGTGACCAGCCTGCTGACCCTGCTGGCCGCCATCGGCGCGGCGGTGGCCCTGGCCATCAAGGACAACCTGGCCAACCTGGCCTCCGGCGTGGTGCTGCTGTTCACCAAGCCCTTCAAGGCGGGGGATTTCATCGAGGTGGAGGGCGATTCCGGTGTCATCAGGGAAATCGAAATGATGCACACCTATCTGGACACGCCCGGCAACATGCGGGTGGCCATTCCCAACACCAAAATGATGACCGCCACCATCACCAACTATTCCACCTACGAGACCCGGCGGCAAGATTTGACCTTTACCATCAGCTATGAGGACAATCTTCTGGAGGCCATGGCGGCGCTGCAGCAGCTGCTGGACACGCATCCCCAGGTGCTGCGGGAGCCGGAGGAGCCGATAGTGCGGGTCAAGGAACAGGCGGATTCCGCCATTGTACTGCTGGCGCGGTTCTGGTGCGCCAACGCCGATTACTGGAACTTGCAGTACGATTTGCTGCAGCAGGTCAAGCTGACCTTCGACGACAAGGGGATCTCTATCCCGTTCCCGCAGATGGACGTTCATGTAAAATAACGGCGGAAAACCAAAATGCTGCACAACGCATAAATGAACGCCCGGTTTCGCGTCTACAGACGCGAAATGCGGGCCACGATTCATGCGCCCGCGTTTTTTAAAGGCGCGTTGCAAAATCTTCGATTTTGCAACGCGCCCTATTTTTCTTATACGCGTACAAACTCCAGCGTGTCCACGAAATTTCGCACCTGGCCGGAGAACCGACGGAACAACTCCTGCCCCATACGGGCGTAGGCGGGGTCATCCTTCTTGCCGCAGAGGGATGCGAAGGTTTCCCCCACCTTTTCCTCCACCTGCCTGCCGTCGCGCACGCACAGATAATAGAAGGAGAAGGCGCCGGAGGCCTGCAGGTCGTCGTAAAACCGGGGGGCCGTGACCCGCAGGGAATTGTAAAAGATATCCTGGGCGGTCTGCGCCGTCAGGCTGTTGGGAAGCAGGGCGTCCAGCCCCACCTCTACGGCAAAGGACAGCAGGATGCGCCGCTGGGTGAGCAGAGCGCTGTCGTCGGTGCGGCTGTCCCCCTCCACGGCAGACACCTCGTCCGCCAGGATGGCGCCCAGCCGTCTGGCGCGGCTGAGATTGCCGTTTTCCTTTTCCTGCTCGAGCAGCTGCGCCTCATGGCCGACATCGGCGCCGGCCTCGTTCACCGGTTCAAAATCGTCCCCGGCTATTTTCATATCGCGATCGTCTTCCAAACCCATCGTGCAGTCACATCCTTCGGGCGCCCGCGTCGCGGCGGGCACGCTTGGGGTTTATTGTTGTTCTAAGGCCTCCTGGACGGCCCTGGCCAGCTGATCCGGGCAGGAGGTGGATTTGAGGCCGCAGCGGATGCCGGACAGGCGGCGGACCGCTTCCTCGGCGGGCATTCCCTCCGCCAGCGCCGCCACCCCCTGGCTGTTGCCGTGGCAGCCGCCCTGAAACCGGACGTTTTTCAGCAACCCGTCCTCGATATCAAAGGTAATTTTCCGGGAGCAGACGCCCCGGGGCGTATAGGTGAATGCCATATCGTGCCGCCCTTTCGCTCTATTATGCGTTGCGCCGCCGCCGCTTATCCTTATAAGTCAGCAGAGATTGGACGATTTCGTCGGAAACCGACGTGCTGCCCAGCGGACGGGCCGTGCGGGTGTACATGCCATGAAAATCGGATCCGCCGGTGGACAGCAGGCCGTGCAGGCGGGTGAAGGCCAGCAGCTCGGCGGTCTCGGTTTCGCTATGGCTGGGATGCCACACCTCCACGCCGTCCAGCCCGGATTCCACCAGCTCCTGCATCAGGTCGTAGCTGTCATACACGCCGGGATGGGCCAGCACCGCGATGCCGCCGGCACTATGGATGAGATCCATAATTTCCCGTGTGTCGGGATACTCCGCCTCCACCAGGGCGGAACCCTGACCGGGGGCGAACAGCTTATCGTACAGCTCCCCATAAATGGAGTCGGCATAGCCGGCGTCCATCAGGGCGTGCATGATGTGCTGCTTATAGATGTTGGTGCTGCCGGTGGCGCACTTGACGATGAGATCGGGGGTGATGGGGTAATACCGCATGACCTTGCGCACCATGGCCATCGCCGCTTTCTTGCGGCTGTCGTTGGTGCGGCGGCACATGCCTTCCAGACGATCGGGCGTGTCACAAAGATAGCACAGGATATGGGCTTTCCGGCCCCGCTGCGTATCGAAGGTGGAGAACTCCACGCCGTGAATGACGGTCAGCTCCTGCCGGCGGCCGATGACGACCGCGCGGGTAGCTGCGGCGGTGGTATCGTGATCCGTGACGGAAATAGCCGACAGGCCTCTGCGTTTCGCGACGGCGATCAGCTCTTCTATCCCCATGGATCCGTCCGAAATTTTGGTATGACAATGTAGGTCGCTTGCCAAGGTTACACCCCCAAGTTATTCAGGCGGGTCTAAGCCGCAACCCGCCACCCATGAAAAGCGCCGCAAAAGGGCGTAAAACCCGAATATAAGCGTACTTTCATAATACTTCCAGTATACACCGGAAAGGGGGGAAAGACAAGCCCCGCCGCCTAAAACCGGATACAATGCCAAGTTCGGGCGGGGCCGGGCGGTTCGGTTTCGGTCAAAACGGCAAAAGCGGCTGTCGAAGTCGGGCGGATGATGGCGACAAAAAAGGACAGGCCATATGGCCTGTCCTTTTCCTTTGGAGCGGCTTACGAGGCTCGAACTCGCTACCTCCACCTTGGCAAGGTGGCGCTCTACCAGATGAGCTAAAGCCGCGCTTTTCCGAACGCGTGTTGTATTATAGCACAGCGTTCGGAGAACTGTCAAGATCTAAATGCGAAATTCCTCTTCCTCGTGCCGGGTCAGCGCCGGCTGCCGGAAGGGGACCCGTTTGAGCGGATCGTAGGCAAACCGACGGCAGTGATGATACAGGGGCATGACCCCCTTTTTGGTGCACAGCACCGCCTTGCCGTCCAGGGAACGGCGCCCGTTGGCGCACAGCTCGCAGGCGGGCTGGATATTGTTGCCGTAAAGCTTCTGTCGCATGAACTCCCTCCGTTCTCTTTCGCCAGTATAGCACACTTTACCCCTTTCTGCCAAGCCTGGCCGGCCCTTTTCCAGTTAGCAGCAGCATGGCGCACATCAGCAGCAGGGCCACCGACGCGGCTGCCGAGGTGGTGAAGGGGGTGATGCGCGCGTCCTGCATGGGGTTGAACACATCCAGCGGCAGGGGGACGAACCGGAACAGCAGCAGGGACAGCCCGCCTGCCAGCAGGCCGTGAAGCAGCCGGGAGATGAAGAAGTTCCGATCGAGCAGCTTGTGCTCGTGCAGGGTGGCGGCCAGCTGGCAATGAACGGACAGGCCGCCCCAACCCATAATAAAGCCCAGCAGAAAGGGCGCGGCCGCGCCGGATCCGGCGGCCTCCACGCAGCCGCAGCTCACCTCCAGAATGCCGGCCAGCAGATTGGGGATTTCCGCGGTGTCCGCCCCCGCCCATATCAGCGGTCGGGTGATCACATGCTGAAAGAAGCCCGCCAGGCCGCTGGCGTCGGACAGGGAGAGCAGGGCGGCGAACAGCACCACGAAGCCGCACATGTACAGCAGCGAGCGGCAGGCGGCGTTGACCGATTCCACAAACGCTGTCGAAACCGGCAGACGGGGAGCCGGCCGCCGGGCCTCCATGGGTACCCGATCCACCACCGGATGCCGGCCCATCCACACCCGCTGCCCGATACCCATCAGCAGAGAAGCGGCGATGTGGGCGGCAAACAGCACCGCCCCGTACCGCACGCTGCCCAGCATGCCCGCCCCCACGGCGGAAATGACGAAGGCTGGCCCGGCATTGACGCAGAAGCGCAGCATCCGCCGCCCCTGCCGGGGGGTGATGTCCCCCTGGCTGACCAGCTGGCCCACTGCCACCCCGCCCGCTGGATATCCGCCGATAAAGCCCACCAGGATCCCCGCCGCGCAGCAGCCCGGCAGGCCGAACAGCTTGCGGGTGGGTTTTTCCAGCCGCCGCCCCAGGGATTGGCTGACACCCGAGCGGACCAGAAAGCCGGCCAGCACCAGAAAGGGGAACAGGGAGGGGATGATGACCGAGGAGCAGATGGACAGCCCGCGGCTGACGCCGGTGGCCACCGCCCCCGGCCAGGCCAGCAGGGCCGCCCCGGCCCCCGCGATGACCAGCAGCAGCCCGAAGGTCTGGATGCCTGATTTATGTATGGTTTTGATAAACATGCGTCTCACGTCCTTTGTCGTGATAGGTCCGCCGATGGACAGCCTGTATTCTATGCATATGTTTGTCCGGCCGCATTATTCCAATTTCGGCTGCATAAAATGCGGTAGGCGAAGCGCGGAGGCGGGGCTGCTGACAGCATCCGCGGGATAAGAAGGAATGGGTGGTAGCGTGGTCAAATCAAAAAAACGCAGGCGGCAGCCGCCGCTGGCCCACCGGGTGGAAACGGTGCTCGAGCTGCCCGGCGGCACCTTGTCGGGCGAGGCGCGCATCGAAATGACCGGCAACCGCCGGGCGGTGGTGGAGAGCTGCCGGGGGATTCTGGAGTATGAGGAAGGGGTTATCCGCCTGAACACCGGCAGCGGCATCGTGCGGTTTATGGGCCGGGATTTGGGCCTGTCCTGCCTGACGGAGGACAGCGCGGTGGTCACTGGCTTTATTCTGTCGGTGGAATTCGTTTCCTGAAAGCCGGCAGAAGCGAAAACGGCCGCGCCAGGCCGGCCTGGCGCGGCGGCGATTGGGGCGGGGGCATCCCCGCGCGGGAAAGGAATGGTTGTCCGATGTTTATCATCCGGTTCCTCCGCTGGCTGCTCGGCTGGGTGGAGTTCGAGGCGGAGGGCGGGTTCCCCGAACGGCTGCTGAACCTGGCGGCCCGGGGCGGCATCCCCTTATGGGATACCGGGAGGCGGGGCGTCGTGCTGACGGCCCGCTGTTTTGCCCGCAAATACAAAAAGCTGCGTCCCATCGCCCGGAAGGCGGGGGTGCGCCTGCATGTGGTCAGACGCCACGGCGTCCCCTTTTTCCTGCACCGCTACCGGGCCCGCGCCGGCCTGGTGGCAGGGCTGGCCACTTATGTGGTGCTGCTGCAAATCTTGTCCCAGCAGATTTGGGTGATGCAGGTCAGCGGCAACCGGAAGGTGTCGGAGGCCGACATTCTTTCCGTTATGGAGGAGCTGGGGGTGCATAAGGGCGGGCGGATGAAGGATCTGGACATCCAGGCCCTCCAGATTGAGGCCCTGCAGAAGCTGCCGGATCTCGTCTGGCTAACCGTCAACCCGGAGGGCGCCATCGCCCATATCGAGGTGGCCGAGCGACAGCCGCCGCCCGCCGTCATTGACAAAAGCGCCCCCTCCAACATCAAGGCATCGCGGGACGGCCGGATCGTGCGCATGGAGGTGTATGGCGGCCAGGCCGCGGTCAAGGAAGGGGATGCAGTGGTGCGGGGGATGCTGCTGGTCAGCGGCGTGGTGGATACCTCCGTCGGCCCGGTCATGCGGAAATCCAACGCCAAAATCTTTGCGGAAACCAGCCGGTCTTTGGAAGTCAGCGTTCCCTTGAAGGAGACCAAGCTGCTGCCAGACGGCTATAGGATTCTGCGGCCCACCTTCCATCTGTTTCAATTCGGCATCCCCCTGTATACCGACGGCCCGCTGGAGGGGGAATTCCAGCTGGTGGAGAAACCGCATTTTTTGACGGCCAAGGGCCTGCAGCTTCCATTGGGCATTGTCAACCAATACTATCATCGTTTGGTCCCCACCGAAATCAACCGAACCGAGGAGGAGGCCGCCGCTCTGGCCCGGCAGCTGCTGGAGGAAAAGGAGCGCAGCGATCTGACCGGTGCGGATATCCGGGAAAGGCAGCTGCAGGGGACGGTGCGGGACGGACAATACGTGCTCACGGCCCGCTATGCCTGCGTGGAGGACATCGGCTTTGAGGAAGCCATCCTCACCGAAAGCAAATAATGGGAAAAGCCTCTCCGGATTTTCTGGAGAGGCTTTATTATGTCAGCATGGTAAAGAAATTGTGAAATGTTTATAAACAATAAATAGGTATATAGGGGATTTTCTTGATTATGAGAAATATACCGCCAAAATTTTGTAGATTATAGTAAATGACAAAGGAAAATATTATTGATATAATATATTTTGTTATGAGAACCGGGCGGAAGCCGGTCGGCAGCCTTACCGCCCGTTCATCAGGAAAGGAAACAACCCCCGCATGTTTGAACAAAGTATCAATGTGGACCGCATGGAACAGGCGGTTTCCCTTTTCGGCAGCTTCGATGAAAACATTCGGCTGATTGAGCGGCATTACGCCGTGGACATCCTCACCCGCGGCACCGACATCAAGGTCAGCGGGGAACCTGAGGCCGTCGCGAAAGCGGTGCGCGCCATCCAGGGCTTGCTGCAGCTTATCAACCGGGGCGAGCAGGTGGGGGAGCAGAACGTCCGGTATGTCCTCATGCTGGTGGACGAGGGCAGCGAGGAGGAGCTTCCCAAGCTGTCCTCCGACAGCATCTGCATCACCTCCAAGGGCCGTCCCGTCAAGCCCAAAACCATCGGGCAGAAGAAATATGTGGACGCCATCCGAAAGAACACCATCGTGCTGGGCGTCGGCCCGGCCGGCACCGGCAAGACCTATCTGGCGGTGGCCATGGCCGTCAGCGCCTTCCGCGCCAAGGAGGTCAACCGCATCATCCTGACCCGGCCCGCTGTGGAGGCGGGGGAAAAGCTGGGCTTCCTCCCCGGCGACCTGCAGTCCAAGGTGGATCCCTATCTCCGCCCGCTGTACGACGCTCTGTTCGACATGCTGGGCACCGAGACCTATCAAAAATACGTGGAGCGGGGCAATATCGAAATCGCGCCTTTGGCGTATATGCGCGGGCGCACCCTGGACGACTCCTTCGTTATTCTGGACGAGGCGCAGAACACCACGCCCGAGCAGATGAAAATGTTCCTCACCCGCCTGGGCTTCAACTCTAAGATGGTGGTCACCGGCGACGTGACCCAAATCGACCTGCCTGACGGCCGGAAAAGCGGCCTGCGGGAAGTGATAAAGGTGCTCAAAAACGTGGAGGACATCGCCATCTGCCAGTTCAGCGAAAAGGATGTAGTGCGGCATCAGCTGGTGCAGCGTATCATCCAGGCCTACGAGAAATACGAAAAATCCGCCCAGACGTACCGGGCGAAAGGAAACCTACCATTTAAGAAATAAAGGCCGGAAGGCCTGTAAATTTATCATAAAAGGACGGCATTGCGCTATGGAAAAAATCAAAGTGGTCATCGTCAATAAGCAGAAAACGGTCAAAATCCCCACCGGCGTGCGCCTGCTGATGCGCCGCTGCTGCCACGCGGTTCTGGAGCTGGAGAATTTCCAGGGCTCCGCCGAGGTGGACATTTCGCTGGTGGATAATCAGCAGATCCGGGAAATCAATAAGGAGCAGCGGAACATCGATATGGTGACTGACGTGCTGTCCTTCCCACTGGGGGAAAACGGCCAATACGACAAGAACCCCGAAACCGGCGCGAGCATGCTGGGCGACGTGGTGCTGTCGGTGGAACGCGCCATCGAGCAGGCGGAGCAGTACGGCCATTCCCTGCAGCGGGAAATCGGCTACCTGACCGTGCATTCGGTGCTGCATCTGCTGGGCTACGATCATGTGGACGGCGGCCTGGAGGCGGTGCGTATGCGGGAAAAGGAAGAGGCCGTGATGGCGTCCGTGGGGCTTCCCCGGGGCGAGAGCTATGTGATGTTCGGCGGCGGACGGTAGGCTTTCGCGCATGAGAGGGTTTTTGAGGGGCTTTATGTTCGCCGGCCGGGGCGTTTGGTTTTGTATCCGGCATGAACGGAATTTTCGCGTGCATATGGCGGTGGCCGCCTATGTGCTGCTTTTGGCGCCCTATTTTTCTCTGTCACGGGGAGAGTGGGCCGCGCTGCTGGCGGTCGTCGCGTTGGTTCTGGCCGCCGAAGCCGTCAATACCGCTGTGGAGCAGGTCGTCAACCTGGCCTCTCCCCGGCGGCGCACCCGGGCCCGCGTCGCCAAGGATGTGGCGGCGGGGGCCGTTTTGCTGTGCGCGGCCGGCGCCCTTGCCGCGGGGCTGTTCTTGTTCCTGAGGCCGGAGGCGTTCGCCGCCATGCAGGCCGATTTTCTGCGTTGTCCCTGGAAGCCCGCGTTGCTGGCTGCGTCCCTGCCGCTGGCCGTCTGGTTTGTCATCTGCGGCGGGCGCACCCGCCGTCGTCCAAAAAAATAAAAGAAGTTTCCGGCGCGGCGTCTGGCCGCGCCTGCTTGCGACCGCCGGGCTTGTCCGGCGAGAAATGGAGAAACGGTATGCCGGAACAAACAAAAAGCGCCTTTGTGGCCATCGTCGGCCGCCCCAATGTGGGGAAATCTTCCCTGCTCAACGCCATGGTGGGCCGGAAGGTGGCCATCGTGTCGGACAAGCCGCAGACCACCCGCACCCGCATCATGGGCGTGCTCACCCGGGAGGAAACCCAGCTGGTGTTTTTGGACACCCCCGGTAATCATCGGCCCCGTACCCGTCTGGGGGATTTCATGGTGAAATCCATCGGTGAGGCGGTTTCCGGTGTGGACGCCGGCATGCTGGTCGTGGAACCCAAGGGGGAAATCCGGGATGTGGAGCGGGAGCTGCTGGAGCAGTTCCGCCGTCAGAAGCTCCCGGCCGTGCTGGTGATCAACAAAATCGACACCCTGGCCGACAAGGCGATTCTGCTCAACTGCATCGAACGCTGGCGGGAGGCCTACGATTTCACCGCCGTCCTGCCCGTGTCCGCCCTGACAGGGGAGGGTGTGGACGAGGTGGTGGAGCAGCTGTCCACCTTTGCCTTCGACAGCCCCCACTTCTTCCCCGACGACGCGGTGTCCGATCAGCCCGAACGGGTCATCGCCTCCGAGCTGGTGCGGGAAAAGATGCTGCTGCTCCTGCGGCAGGAAATCCCTCACGGTATCGCCGTGGTCATTGAGAACATGAACGAGCGGGAGACCGAAAATGGCTCTATCCTCGACGTGGACGCTTACATTTACTGCGAAAAAGACAGCCACAAGGGCATGGTTATCGGTAAAAAGGGCGCCATGCTCAAAGAAATCGCCACCCTGGCCCGCCAGGACATGGAGGCGCTGTTCGGCGTTAAGGTCAATCTTCAGTGCTGGGTCAAGGTCAAGGAGGACTGGCGCAACCGCCAGGGGCTTCTTAATAGCTTCGGCTATCGGCTGTAGCCCTGCCAGTTTATCCCGTAAGCGGTTTCCGGGGATGCGCCGTGTCCCCGCGCGTATCCTAATCCTATCGAACGATAGGAAGGGGCCATGGATGCTTATGCCGCACGGAGATTTATGGGATGCGTTTGTCAGAACCGGACGAATCGAGGATTATCTGCGCTATCGGGGCGTGGATATTTATCAGCATATGACCAGCCGCGCGCAGCCGCAGGGCTTGGCGTCGACGGCGGGAAAGGAGAACCGACCCCATGCGGCTGACCACCGACGCCCTGATCATCCGGGAAAACAACAATATCGGTGAAGCCGATCGGTTTGTGACCGCCCTGACCCGGGAGCTGGGCCTGGTGCGGGCCTCCGCCCGCGGCGCGCAGAACATGAAAAACCGGAACGCTTCCGCCACCCAGCTGCTGTCCTATTCCCGCCTGACCCTCTTCAAGGGGCGGGAAAAATACATAATCGACGAGGCGGAGCCGCTGCGCATTTTTTTCGATTTGCGGGCGGATATCGAGAAGCTGGCGCTGGCGCAGTATTTTTGCGAGCTGGCTGGCGTCCTGGCCCCGTCGGAGGAGCCGGCAGAGGAGTTCCTGCGTCTGCTGCTGACGGCCCTGCACCTGCTGGGTGCAGGCAAACGGGATCCCCGGCTGATCAAAGCGGTGACCGAGCTGCGTCTGCTGGCGCTGGCGGGGTATATGCCTGACCTGACGGCCTGCCGGGCCTGCGGCGGGACGGACAGCCCCGTCATGTGGCTGTCTCTGACGGCGGGAAGCCTCACCTGCGACGCCTGCCCCCGCCCCGGCGGCGCCGTAGCCCTGCCCCCCAATATCCTGGCCGCCATGCGGCACGGATTGTATCGGGAGCTTGAAAAGGCCTTCTCCTTTACCATGCAGGACGCCAGCCTGACCGAGCTGTCCCGCGCCGCCGAAGCGTTTTTGCTCGCCCAGCTGCAGCGGGGCTTTCGCACGCTGGATTTTTATCATTCCCTGTCGAATGGGGCATAATAAGGAGCTATATTGTATAATCGACTCATAAAAATACTTATTGTATATAACTTTGCTGTAACGGCCGGATTTTTCGGCCTTCATGGAGGAACTTATGAATCGCAACCATCAATCCCTGGAGCTGGATAAGGTCCTGGAGCTGCTGGCGGCGGAGACCACCTGCGCGGACGCGGCGGTCCTGGCACGGGAGCTGACCCCTGTACCCTACCTGTCCCAGGTGCAGCGGCTGATGGAGGAAACCGACGCCGCCTATCGTCTGATGGCCCAGTTCGGTTCGCCGTCCTTCGGCCAGGTCAAAAACGTGACCAACGCTCTGCGCCGCGCCGAGGCGGGCGCCAGCCTGTCGCTGCGCGAATTTCTGGACATCGCGGAAACCCTGCGGGTCATCCGTTCCCTGGCGGAATGGAGAGCCCACTGCGCCGGGGTGGAAACCTGCCTAGACGATCGGTTTTCCGTCCTCGCGCCCAATAAATATCTGGAAGAAAAAATCAACACCACCGTGGTGTCGGAGGAAGAAATTGCCGACGCCGCTTCCCCTGCGTTACACGACATCCGTCGGAAAATGCGGGCGGCCTCCGCCCGGGTGCGGGATCAACTGGACAAGCTGGTGCGCTCCCCCGCCTATCAGAAGCTGCTGCAGGATCCCATCGTCACCATCCGGGGCGGCCGATTCGTGGTGCCGGTCAAGGCGGAGCACCGCGGCGAGGTTCCCGGCCTGGTGCACGACACCTCCGCCTCCGGCGCCACCGTGTTCGTGGAGCCTATGGGCGTGGTGGAGGCCAACAACGAGCTGAAGGTGCTGGCCTCCCGGGAGGAAGCCGAAATCGAGCGGATCCTGGCCGCCCTGTCCGCCGAGGTGGGGAGCTTTGCCTCCGCCATTGCCGCGGATTACCGCGTGCTGGTGGAGCTGAACCTGATTTTCGCCAAAGCCCGCCTGGGGTATAAAATGAAGGCCGTCATGCCCCGCATCACCGACGACGGCCATATCCTGCTGCGCAAAGCCCGCCATCCTCTCATCGCCGCCGACAAGGTGGTGCCCATCGACGTGGAGCTGGGGGGCGGCTTCGACACCCTGGTCATCACCGGCCCCAACACCGGCGGCAAGACCGTCACCCTGAAAACCCTGGGGTTGCTCACCCTCATGGCCATGTGCGGCCTGATGCCCCCCGTCTCCGACGGCAGCAGCCTGTCGGTTTTCTCCGAGGTGCTGGCTGATATCGGGGACGAGCAGTCCATCGAGCAGTCCCTGTCCACCTTTTCCGCCCACATGACCAACCTCATCCGCATCCTGGGAGAGGCGGGGCCCCGCAGCCTGGTGCTGATGGACGAGCTGGGCGCGGGCACCGACCCGGTGGAGGGCGCGGCCCTGGCTATCGCCATCCTCGAGCGGCTGCGGCAGCAGGGCGCCCGCATCGCCTCCACCACCCACTATGCCGAACTGAAGGCCTACGCCATCCACACCGACGGGGTGGAAAACGGCAGCTGCGAGTTCGATGTGGCCACCCTGCGGCCGACCTACCGCCTGCTGGTGGGGGTGCCGGGCCGCTCCAACGCGTTCGCCATTTCCGAGCGGCTGGGCATGGACAAGACCCTGGTTGACCGGGCGCGGGAGCTGGTGTCCAGCGACAACCGCCGTCTGGAGGACGTGGTGTCCAACCTGGAGGAGCGGCGGCAGGCGCTGGAAGGCGAGCTGCAGCAGGCCCGCGAACTGCGCGCCCGCGCCGAGCAGGACGCCCGGCAGGCGGAGCAGCGGCTGGCTGAGATGGATAAGCAGCGGGAGCGTGAGATGGACCGGGCCCGCTCCGACGCCCGCGGCATCGTGGATCGCGCCCGCAGCGAGGCGGAGCAGCTGATTGCCGAGCTGGACACCCTGCGCAAGCAGAAAAACGCCGCGGAATTTGCCCTGCAGGCCCAAAACGCCAAAAGCCAGCTGCGCGCCCGGCTCAACGCCGTGGAAAGCGCCGTCGACCCGGTGTTCAGAAAACGAGAGGATGGGTATACCCTGCCCCGAGCCCTGCGGGCCGGGGACGAGGTGCTGTTGGTGGATATTGACAAGCGAGCCACCGTCCTGGGCCCCGCCGACGCCGGCGGCAACGTGGAGGTGCAGGCCGGGATCATCCGCACCCGCGTTCCCCTGTCCAACCTTCGTCTTCTGGAAGCCAAAAAAGCGCCGTCCCCCACCAAGGGGCGCGCCGTGCCCGCCGCGTCCCGCGGCCATGGCGTGGCCTCCCGGGCGGAACGGACGGTGAGCACCGAATTGGATCTCCGCGGCCAGACCACGGAGGAGGCCCTGCTGGAGGTGGATCGCTTCATCGACAACGCCGTGCTGACCGGGGTGGAGCGGGTGACCATCATCCACGGCAAGGGCACGGGCGCCCTGCGCGCTGCCATTCAGCAGCATCTGCGCCGCCATCCGTCGGTGAAGGAGTTCCGCCTGGGCTCCTACGGCGAAGGCGAAACCGGCGTGACCATCGCCGAGCTGAAATAAAGCGAACCCCGCCTCGTGAGATCCACGCGGCGGGGTTTTGTGGTTAAAGCTGGGGAAGGCGGGAGGAGGCTTCGCACGACTGCGGCGGCGCTGCATGTATCCGGCGATCCGCCCCGTCCGCCGGCTTGGCGGGCGGGGAAACAAAACGCCGGTCAGCCGTTCCGATAGCGGGTTTCCCGCCGCTGGATGACGGCGGCAATCAGCAGGAGAACCAGCCAGACGACGGCCAGAGCGACGGCAGCGGGGACGCTGTCCAGTATGGCGGCGGACAGCCGAACGCCCAGCAGCAGCCCGAGATTGAGGGCCAAAGCGACGCTCAGCAGGAAAATAACCGTCCTCAGCCAGCCCGTCCTGCACGCGCGGGAACCGAGCAGACAAGAGGGATACTTGCCGGCAGCCATGTGCGAAACCTCCTCTCACCATCGTAGAGGGGCCCCTTGCTATTCTATGCGCGCCGGCAGCGTCCCGTCCGCCTTTTCTGCGGCAAGCGCGCCCCGTTTTCCGGCAGCCGTTTCCTCCGTCGTCCCCATGGTCATCTCGGTGATGTTTTTCCAATACTTTTTCGGCATATGCTGCCGCCGGCAGCGGGGGTTGATGCGCTCCTGAATCGCCACCGTGTCGTAGAACGTCTTCCAAAGCCGCCGATAGTCGGCTTCTTTGTCCGTGATGGCCGGGATGTGCACCTCATCGGCATAGGTGATGTACCATTCCTTGGTGTCATACACCCCGTACAGATTCCGGTTTTTGTCGTGGATAATGAAGGGCTGCGTCCGCAGCCGGTCGGCGAAATGGGGCATCATCAGCGCCACCACGTCGTATTCCGGCTCGATGCCCGCGTAATACACGCCTCCCTCCCGCTGGGAAAAGCGGACGAACTGAACGAACCGGGCGCTTTCGAGGGAAACCAGCCCGCTCCATTTGTGCAGGCGAATCACCCGGTCGTCGGTCAGCATCAAATCGATGCGGCGGCCCGCCTCCATGCCCAGCCGGACATAATCGTAAATCCATTGTCCCCGTTCCCGCTGCTCGCAGCGGAAGGCCGTCCAGACCCGCTCGTAGGCATCCGGCCCCATGACTTTTCGGATCCCCGCGATGACCCGATCGGCTTTGGCTTCGTCGACGGCGACGTCCATCGTCCGTTCCCCGAATTGGGGCTGGTAACCGGCCGCTTCCCGGATAGCGTCCGGCATGGGCCGGTGGGCGTAGGCCTCGAACACCGCGGTCATCAGCCCCTCGAAGGTGCCGTCGTACAAATATGCTACAGCTGACCGGTCAGACATGCCATCCTCTCCTCCCGTCCGGGCAGAAGCGCCGGGTTGTCAAACAGGGACAGCTGCTGCGGCGCGGGGCCGAGGGGCAGTTCCCCCGGTTTCAGGCGCACGTCGGCCGTCAGGTTCTGGTAGATGAAGGATTGGCTGAACTTGGCCCCCGGCATCATTTTTCCATTGCAGGTGATGAAATACACCGCCCGCTTGAGCACCACCCCCAGCTTCTTGAGCCCCTCGAAGGTGAGGGAGCCCGCCCGCCGGGCGGTAAGAATTTTCAAAGCGGATTTCACCCCGATACCCGGCACCCGCAGCAGCATTTCCTTATCCGCCCGGTTGACCTCCACCGGGAAATGCTCCAGATGGTTGACAGCCCAGTTGCACTTGGGATCGAGCAGCGGGTCGAGGGAGGGATGCTCTTCGTCGAGCAGCTCGCTGACCGTGAAGCCGTAGAAGCGCAGCAGCCAGTCGGTCTGGTACAGCCGGTGCTCCCGCAGCAGGGGCGGCGGCACGTTCTGGGGCAGCAGCGCATTGGTGCCCACCGGGATATAAGCGGAGTAAAACACCCGCTTGAGGGTGTACTTTTTGTATAGGCTCTCGCTCAGCCGCAGAATTTGATAATCCGTGTCCGGCGTGGCGCCGATGATCATCTGGGTGCTCTGCCCCGCCGGGGCAAAGGACGGCGCGTGGCGGTAGACGGCCAGTTCCCGCTTGTTCTGCGCCAGCCGGTCGCGGATGGAGGACATGGGCCCCAGGATCGCGTCCTTTTTCTTGTTGGGGGCCAGCTGCTTCAGGCTTCGCTCGCTGGGCAGCTCGATGTTGACGCTCATCCGGTCGCAGAGCAGCCCCAGCTTCTCCACCAGCTCGGGCGAACAGCCGGGGATGGCCTTGGCGTGGATATACCCATTGAAGCGGTAGGGCCCCCGCAGCAGCTCCAGCACCCGGCACATCTGCTCCATGGCGTAATCGGGGTTGCGCAGCACTCCGGAGCTGAGAAACAGCCCCTCGATGTAATTGCGCCGGTAAAACTCGATGGTCAGCCCCGCCAACTCCTCCGGGGTAAAGGCGGCGCGGGGCACGTCGTTGGAGCAGCGGTTGACGCAGTATTGGCAGTCGTACACACAGCTGTTGGTCATCAGCACCTTGAGCAGGGAGATGCACCGCCCGTCCGCCGCAAAGCTGTGACAAATGCCGAACCCCACCGCGCTGCCCAGCATCCCCGCCTGCCCGCCTCGGTCGGACCCGCTGGAGGTACAGGCCGCGTCGTATTTGGCGGAATCGGTGAGAATGCGCAGCTTATCCATCAGATCCATATGCCGGCCTCCTCTGATATGGTATTCTCAGTATAGAACATATTTTCGTTTTTGTCAAACATTTGTTCTGCATTTATTCTGCGCTGGTTTTCCCGGTTTATGATTCCGAAAATTACCAACCGTGGGGAGAAAAAGCCGGGCGTATTCGGGCGTTTCCCGTCTTTTATTTTGTCGAAGATTGTGGTATACTGAACTATACTTATATAGATATGGGGGATCCCCTGCATGGAACAAAGAAAAACCGGCCCCGCGCCGACAGCGGACGAGGCCTTTTCCGATCGGCCGCAGGAAGATATTATCGCGGGGCGCAACGCCGTGGCCGAGGCCCTGCGCGCGGGGCGCGCTATCGACAGCGTGCTGCTGGCCAAGGGCGACCGGGCGGGCAGTATCAGCGCCCTGGCGGCCCAGTGCCGCCGCAAGGGCTTGCTGGTCAAAGAGGTGGATTCCCGCAAGCTGGACGCCCTGTGCGGCCCCAATCATCAGGGCATTGCGGCCCTGGCGGCCTGCAAGGAGACGGTGACGCTCGACGAGCTGTTCGCCGCCGCCGAGGCCAAGGGGGAGCCGCCCTTTTTCGTGGTCTGCGACGAGCTGGAGGATCCCCACAATCTCGGGGCCATCCTCCGCACGGCGGAGACGGCGGGCGTCCACGGCGTGGTGATTCCCAAACGGCGGAGCGCCGGCCTGACCTCGGCGGTGTACAAGGCTTCCGCCGGCGCAGTGGAATATGTCCCGGTGGCCCGGGTGTCCAACATCACCGACGCCTTGCGGGAGATGAAAAAGCGGGGCGTTTGGGTGTACGGACTGGACATGGACGGCGAAACCTGGTGTTCCGTCGACATGAAGGGCGCAGCGGCGGTGGTGGTCGGCTCCGAGGGCCGGGGCATCAGCCGGCTGGTGAAGGAACAGTGTGACTTCATCGTATCCCTGCCCATGCGGGGACACATCACATCGCTCAACGCGTCGGTGGCCTGCGGCATCGTGCTGTATGAGGCGGCCAGGCAAAGGCAGGGGCTCGCGGCGAAATAGGCCGCTGCCGGACAGACAGTGGAGGTTGGCTATGGATCGCTATGACATTGACGATATTTTGGAGGAAGCCCGGCGGCTGAAGGAGCAGCGCCGGGACGTTCCCGCCCCATCCCGCCCGGCCGAACCCGCGCCCGCGGCGCCCGCCGCCCCGGCCGTCGTCGCTGAGCGGCCGGCCCCGGAGTCTCTTCCCCCCGTCGTGACGGGGCCGTGGGAAGAGCCGGAGGAGGAACCCCGAAAAAAACGGGTTCTCTCTTTCTTTTCCAGAAAAAAGGAGAAGGAGCAGGAGTGGGAGGACGAATGGGAGGCGCTGGCCGCCCCCGAACAGCCGGTGGAGAGGACGGAGGAACTGCCTCCCGTTCCGATCCCCCTGGTTCCCGCAGGGCGGGAGAAGCCGGCCCCCGTCCCGCCGGCCCCGGCCGAGCCGGTCAAGCCGTCCGCCCCCGAAAAGGCCGACAGCGCCACCCGGGTCATCGAGCTGCCGCAAAAGGAGCCGCCGGCCAAGACAAAAAAGCCCGCCAAAGACGCGGCCGCCCCGCCCATCGAGGATATGGAAGGGCAGATGAAGCTGGACGATTACGTGGAACCGGCCGTCTCCGCGCCGACGGAAGCGCCGGCGCCCGCCGCCGAATCTCCCGCCGAACCCGCCGCGGTTCTTCCCGAGGGGCCGGCGCCCGCCTCGGCTGCGGAAAGCGACGGCCCCACCCTGGAGGAGCAGCTGGAGCAGACCCGCCGGGAAAAAATCGAGGAATTTCAAAAGAAGCGGCAGACGCATGGCCTGGATTTCAAGCTGGCCGGAGACGAGGAAGAGGACAACGACCCCGCCGAGGAGCCGGTGACTTACGAGGAGGAGGAGCTGGAGGATTACGGCCGGTATGAGGAAACCCCTGCCGTGCAGAACGAGCTGAATTACCGCCGCCGCACCGGCTGGATCAGCGTGTTCCTCACCCTCTCCCTGGAGGCGGTGCTGGTCACCCTGTCCCTGCTGGTGCATATCACCGGCGCTCCGCCGCTGGATCCGTATCTCTATATCGGCCTGCATGGCTTTATGCTGCTGTTCATGATGCTGGTCAATCACCAGATGGTGGGGGGCGGTCTCGCCTCCCTGGCGCGTATGCAGGCAGACGGGGACAGCGCGGCCGCCGTGGCCGCCGTTGCGGCCCTTGTCCATACCCTGCTGCAGTTCATCCGCCCCGCCGCCGTGGCGGACGGAACGCTGGAGCTGCTGGCCCCCGTGGCGGGCCTCAGCCTCCTGCTGGCCGCCCTGGGCCGGCAGGCCCGTGTCTGCCGCATCTGTGCCAACTTCCGCTTCGTGTCCTATCCCGGCGAAAAATTCGCCGCCCACCGCATCGAGGACCGGCAGACCGCCGAGGAGGTGGGCCGGGCCGCCGTGGCCCTGGGGGAGCCCCAGGTGGCCTTTTTTAAAGGCGCCCCCTTTCTGACCCGTTTTCTGGAAAATTCCTATGCGGAGGACGGCGGCGACCGGGTGATGAAGCTGTTTGTCCCCCTGCTGGCCGCCGCTTCGGCCCTGATGGGCGTCGGGTACGGCTTGCTGCATCCCGACGGCTGGTGGATGGCCCTGACCGTGTTTGTCTCCGCCCTGTGCCTGGCCACCCCCGCCGCCATGACCGCCATGAACTTCCCCCTACTGCGGGCCGGAAAAAAGGCCCTGAGCCGGGGCGGCATGGTCAGCGGCTGGAACGCGGTCAAAGAGTTCGGCCACCTGCACGCCGTGGTGGTGGACGCGGCCGACCTGTTCCCGAGCGAGAGCGTGCTGCTCCACGGCATCAAGACCTTCTCCGGCACCCGCATTGACGAGGCGATTTTGGACGCGGCCGCCATTTCGATCCAGGCGGGCGGTCCTCTGGCCGCTGTTTTCCGCCGGGTCATCGAGGATAAGACCGATATTCTTCCCGCCGTGGACAGCCTGGTTTATGAGCAGGATATGGGCCTGGCCGGCTGGGTGGGCGGCCGGCGGGTGCTGGTGGGCAACCGCCGCCTGCTGGAAAATCACGGGGTGGACGTGCCCTCCCGGGACTACGAGATGCGCTATACGAAAAACAACCGGCAGCTGGTCTATCTCTCTGCCGCCGGTGAGCTGTCCGCCATGTTCGTGGTCAGCTACGTGGCCGACGAGGGGATCGCCGAGGCCCTGCATTCTTTGGAAAAGGCCGGTATCACTCTCCTGGTGCGCACCTGCGACCCCAATGTGACCGAAAGCCTCATCTGCGACGTGCTGGATATAGACGGCTATTACGTCGAGATGCTGGGCACCGTGGCCGGCCGGGCGTTCAGCCGGGTGGAAGCGGTTTCCTATGGGGAGGTTCCCGCGGTGCTGGCCTCCAACGGCCGGATCGAAGGGACGGCGGCGGCCCTCTCCGCCTGCCGCCGGCTGCGCATTGGGGCAGGCCTCGGCCTGGCGGCGCAGATCGTGGCCGCCGGTGTCGGCTTTGCCTTGAGCCTGATTCTCGCCTTCCGCAGCGGCATGGTCATGCCCCCCGCCTATGCCCTGGGCTATCTGTCCGGTGCGGCGATACTCTCGTGGATCTTGCCCGGAGTTAAACGAATTTGAACGACTAATGAACAATAAATTGGGATAAATATACAAAATCACTCACCGCCTGTTGTGGCAGTGGGTGATTTTTTTGGTTTGATGAACTAGACCTTGAAATTTGATAGGGGATAGGCTATACTTATCAAAGAGGAAGAATTCTTGTGGGTATATTTTGTGCAACATAGCTCACATTCTGCCGAAGCGCTCCGAACGCGGTCGAACTTGTCCACGTCGCCGGGGCGGTCGGTTCCCTCCGTATAGAATTTGAAAGGGGAGTTCACACTTGAAACAGTACAACGCCAAAACCATCCGAAATGTTGCCCTGGTCGGCCATGCCGGTTCGGGAAAGACCTCGCTGGCCGAAGCGGCTTTTTATCTGACCGGCCAGTCGGAGCGTCTGGGGCGTGTCCCCGATGGGAATACCATTTGCGATTTTGATCCGGAGGAAATCAAGCGGAAGGCGTCGGTGTCCACCGCCCTGCTGCCGGTGGAATGGAAGGATACCAAGATAAATCTGCTGGACACCCCCGGTCTCTTCGACTTTGCGGGGGGCATGCGGGAAGGCATCCGCGCGGCGGGCAGCGCCGTGGTGGTGGTATCGGGCAAAAGCGGCGTGACTGTCGGCGCGGAGAAGGGATTCCGCGCGGCTCAGAAAAAGGGCATCGCCACCATGTTCTTCGTCAATAAGATGGACAACGAGAACGCCGACTTTTATAAGGTTTTTGAGGAGCTGAAAACCAAGTTCGGCCCTATGGTCTGCCCTCTGGTGGTGCCCTATGTGGAGGATCATCAGGTCAAGTGCTACATAAACCTGCTGGAATATAAGGCCTATACCTATCAGAACGGTAAAGCCGCGCCCGTGCCCCTGCCCGACATGGGCCACCGGCTGGACGGCCTGCGTACCGCCATCAACGAGGCGGTGGCTGAGACCAGCGAGGAGCTGATGGAAAAGTACTTCTCCGGCGAGGATTTTACCCCCGACGAGCGGATCATGGGCATTGCTTCCGGCGTGCGTAAGGGGGACATCGCTCCGGTCTTCTGTGGATCTGCCCAGGATCTCAGCGGCGTGGATCAGCTGCTCAACGGTCTGATATGGCTGGCCCCGTGGGCGGAGTCGGTGGCCGGGGAAACCGGCGTGGATCCCAACGGCAATGCGGTGGAACTGGCTGTCAATGACAACGCACAGACCGCCGCCATTGTGTTCAAGACCATCGTCGATCCCTTCGTGGGCAAGCTGCTGTACTTCAAGGTGGTCAGCGGCAAGATGACCCCGGATACCAGCCTGATGAATATGCGCACCGGTGCCATGGAGAAAATCGGCAAGCTGTTCGTGGTGCGGGGCAAGAAGCAGGAAGAAACCGCCTGCGTGCCGGCCGGCGACATCGGCGCGGTCTCCAAGCTGGCGGGCACCAACACCGGGGATACCCTGTGCGCCCCCGCCCGCCCCGTCATCCTGCCCGGCGTGCCCTTTGACGAGCCTTGCCTGTCCATGGCGGTGCATACCGTCAAGAAGGGGGACGAGGAGAAGATGGCCTACGGCCTCGGCCGTCTGATGGAGGAGGATCCCACCATCGTCTTCACCACCAACCAGGAGACCAAGGAATCCATCCTCTCGGGTCTGGGCGAGCAGCACTTGGACGTGGTGGTGTCCAAGCTGAAGAGCAAGTTCGGCGTGGAGGTCACGCTGGAAACGCCCCGCGTCCCTTACCGGGAAACCATTCGCAAGAAGGTCAAGGTGCAGGGGCGGCATAAGAAGCAGTCGGGCGGCCATGGCCAGTTCGGCGACGTCTGGGTGGAGTTCGAGCCCTGGGACTGCGAGGAGCTGGAGTTTGCCGAGAAGGTGTTCGGCGGCTCGGTGCCCAAGAACTACTTCCCGGCCGTGGAAAAGGGCCTGCGGGACAGCGCGAAAAAGGGCGTGCTGGCCGGCTTCCCCATGGTAGGGCTGAAGGCCACCCTGGTGGACGGATCCTACCACCCGGTGGACTCCTCCGAAATGGCCTTTAAAACGGCCGCTAACCTGGCCTATAAGGCCGGCATCCCTCAGGCATCTCCCGTGCTGCTCGAGCCCATCGCCAGCCTGAAGGCCTATGTGCCCAACGACAACACCGGTGACATCATGGGCGATATCAACAAGCGACGGGGCCGGGTGCTGGGCATGAATCCCGCGGAGGACGAGGATTTGACCTGCGTGGAGGCCGAGGTGCCCATGGCGGAGGCCGGGGACTACGCCACCTTCCTGCGCTCCCTGACCCAGGGCCGCGGCTATTTCCGCATCGCCTTCGAGCGGTACGAGGAAGCCCCGGCCAACGTGGCCCAAAAGGTGATCGAGCAATACAAGGTGGCCGACGAAGACTGAACCGCGAACCGGAGGGGAGCCGCCCCTCCGGTTTTTCTTGTCGGAGAACTATTTAGATTTTGTAAAGATCGGGCCGGTTTTCTTGCGTAAAGGCGGGAACTATGGTACTGTAGTCTCACTACCCGCCTCGATTGACCGGGGCGGGCCAAGAAAGGACAGAACGTACCCGATGAAAAAAGGTTTAAAATCCCGCGTGATTTGCGGCGTGCTGGCTGCTATCGTGATCTTTTTGCTGTATTGGTTCATGCTGCCCCCTCTCCATCCCGCCAGCCCCCTGTTCTGGACGTTCATCGTCCTGACCCTGGTGGTGGTGCTGGCTGCCGTTTCCCTCCCCCGGCTGCTGACGGCCCTGGCCGGCCTGCCCGACTTCACCGTCCGCGGCAAGGCGGGCAAGCCGGTGGCGGAGCGCCGCCCCATGACCCGGTTTACAAAAGTGATGCTTCTGATCCTCGGCGGAATTCTTGTCCTGGCGCTGGTGCTGATGCTGACCGGCGTCCCCCTCTTCCATTCCGCCCGGTATCGGGATCTGCTCAAGACCGAAACCGGCGATTTCACCGCCGACGTGGCCGAGTTGTCCATGAATCAAATCCCCGTCGTCGACAGGGACACCGCCAAGCAGCTGGGCAAGCGCAAGCTGGGCGAGATGGCCGACCTGGTTTCCCAGTTCGAGATTGCGGAGAATTACACCCAAATCAACCTGAACAACCGTCCCGTGCGGGTCACCCCCCTGGTTTACGGCGACGTCATCAAATGGTTTAACAATCACAAGCAGGGCCTGCCCGCCTACATTCAGGTGGATATGGTCACCCAGGACACCAAGCTGGTGCGTCTGGAGCAGGGGATGAAATATTCCCCCTCCGAGCTGTTCCTGCGCAATATTGGCCGCTACGCCCGGTTTCAGTATCCCACCAAAATGTTCGATGAGAACTTTTCCTTCGAGGTGGACGACAGCGGCACCCCCTACTGGATTGTCTCCACTGTCACCTACCGCATCGGCATGTGGGGCGGCCGGGACGTGGAGGGCGCTATTCTCATCAACGCTGTCACCGGCGGCCATCAGTATTATCCGGTGGATAAAATCCCCACCTGGGTGGATCAGGTGTACCACGCCGATATGCTGCTGGAGCAGATGACCTATAACGGCCAGTTTCAGTCCGGCTTTTGGAACGCCTATATCGGTCAGCGGGGCGTGCTGCGGCCCACTGAAGGATACAACTACATTGCTGTCAACGACGACGTGTATCTGTATACCGGCATGACCTCTGTCACCGGGGATCAGTCCAACGTGGGCTTTGTGCTCATCAACATGCGCACCAAGGACACGAAATTTTATGAAATTCCCGGCGCCGAAGAATTCTCCGCCATGAGCTCCGCCGAGGGTAAGGTGCAGAATCTGCGGTATACCGCCACCTTCCCGCTGCTGCTCAACGTGGCGGATCGCCCCACCTACTTCATGTCGCTTAAGGACAACGCGGGCCTGGTGAAGATGTACGCCTTTGTGGATGTGGAACAATACCAGCTTGTGGGCACCGGCGGCACTGTGGCCGAGGCCCGCGCCAGCTATGTCAAGGCCCTGAGCGGCGACGGCGCCGTCTCGGCGGGGGGCGAACCGGTGACCGGCGTTATTCAGGAGATTCACAGCGCCGTCTCCGAGGGCTTCACCCGCTATTACTTCAAGCTCGACGGCGCCGATACCATCTACGTGGCGGGGATTCAGACCTCCAGCAAGCTCCCCTTCTACAAGGCGGGGGACACCGTGACCGTCACCTGCTCGGGCGAAGGAGCTGTGCGGGATGTCCTGACCATCGAATAATCCCTCAGGGCGCGGAAAGAGACGCTTTCCGCGCCCCTTTTTCTTTATCGAAAGAAAATACAGGAAAATGCAAAAAAAGGGTTGCAATTTCCGAACAGGTACTATATAATAGTAAAGCGCTCTGAGAGAGGCATACATCGCGGGGTGGAGCAGTCCGGTAGCTCGTCGGGCTCATAACCCGAAGGTCGTCAGTTCAAATCTGGCCCCCGCAACCATGGAAGCGGATGATTCTGTTGCAGGATCATCCGTTTTTTCTTTTATAATTCAGAATTACGGGGTGGAGCAGTCCGGTTTTCTGCTGAGCTTATTATCCAGCAATCACAGGCTCAAATCAATCCGTTTGCTGGCATTTTCTGTTTTTCTACACTTGAAAAAGGGTGTGTGCGACTTTACCTTTTGCAAGGATTCTTGATGGATTATGCAATTTCTTACGACCTCCTTTTTTGATCACTCGAGCTTCTTCTGGATTTTGACCGCTATTCTGACCGCTATTGCTGAAATACATTGCCATACACCTCCTCCGCGCTATCCGCCTCATACGGAAAATCCCTCATAATGCCATACGTCTGTTGAACTTTTCCATATTCCGTTTCTTTGTTTCATCCAGGGAATGACCGTACATATTTTCCGTTGTGGATTTCTGCGCGTGTCCTAAAATTTCAGCCAAGGTCGGAATATCGAATTGTAACTCAAATGCTCTGGTAGCAAATGTGTGGCGCAGCGTATGGAATTTCTGGTAGTTGACACCCGCCCGTTGCAGAACATCTTTATAGAGTTTCGCATATCCTCTTGGCTCAAATGGGTTCCCGCTGGGCTGAAGGAAAACAAAACCGTCTGACTTATAAAGCCCTTGTTGCTTTTGCTGTATTTCAATGCCGTGGAAAGCAGCAATGGCCTGATCGGACATATGAATTCGTCTTTTACCGCTTTCGGTTTTAGGCGGTCCTAAATAAAGCGCTGTAGATGCGTCCGGTTTCGCTCCAATAATCGGGATCTGTGTGTATTCGGAATGGTTTTTCACCCACTTTTTAGATAAACGTTCAAGAATAAACGAAATGTCGAAAAAATCTCTGTCAGGGCTGAAATCCAACCAGGAGAGTGCGCATAACTCGCCAATCCGCAACCCTGTGTACAAGTCGATCAGAACCAGCAGAGCATTTTTATCTTCATGTTGTAATGCGGCCAACTCAATGTTATACTGATCTCTTTTTGTATACACCTGAATTTTGGCTTGAGGAACCTTTGGCGTCTTCAACCCAGCTATCGGATTGTGTGATAACCAGTGCAGATTATTAATGGCGAATTCCAGTGCCTCAGATAGCATATTCCTTATGTTTCGCAGTGTTTTAGGGCCTAAGCCACCGGGTTTATTATCCAGCCGCCCAGTGATTTCTTTTTTCTTGAAAAAGGCAACAAAATCATCTAAAGCGAGCTTTTTCAAGGGGATGCTTCCGAGACGGGAGTTAAAAAGATGTCCTTCGATATAGGTATCGTAGTTAACATGGGTGGACGGCCTTATTTCTTGATAATCATAATGCCATTTATGCAGGTAGCTATATAAGGGCATTTGACTTCCATCGACATAAGTACCCAAATAGATTTTCCCGAGGATAACCTTTAGTTCACCCATGCAGTTTTCTTCTGTTTCGCCGTAACAGCTCTTCCGCTCTCCATTTAAGTAATACTGACCTTCCCAGCGCCCGTCGCTTCGTAGGCGAACATGGCCGGAGCCGTTGCGCGCCCGTTTCCTTTTGTCGTCTTGAGGCACCTTTTTCATGTCTCTTGGTTTGCTCATTGTTCAACAATCCTTTCGTTTTTGACTGTTGAAGCAATTTGACATCTTAATAAGCAGATATGCACTTTTCAAGGTGCGATTTTCCTATCCGCTTATCAGCATAATATGAAATACTTTAATCTGTCAAATTTCGTTTGCTTCTTTTTTTCGATAGTGACAGTTGGAAAAATACCATTGCAGGAACAGCGGTCTGGGCACGGTGAGCTTGGATATGCCAGTTCTGACGTAAGGGAAACCCGGCTGCTGTGTAATCTTCCGAGTGGTGGATTCACAGAAGCCCAGGAACTCGATCAGATCCTCCAGATGCAGATTGTAGGGCATAGCATTGATTTTCTCGGCCATATCGGAGTCTGAACTGATGATCGTTTTGATATCGTCAATGTTCTCCATGTTTGTCAGCTCCTTGAAGCAAAATGACTTCCGGTTGGGAATATCGTTTTGAGTTTTTTCGGTCCCACCCATAGGGGATATGCCGCAGCGGCCGACAGTTCCTCATAACTTTGTGCACCGGATGCACAAAGTTATGAGGAAGAACCGCTTCATAACAAAATCGTTACGGCCGTCCACAGACGGCGCCGCCAAGCTCCAGCGGCAAGTGTCTTGCCGGATCGTCGCGCCGCTGCTCTGTCATACAGCGGATTTTATCGCTTTTTGCGCGCTCCCCGGATCGTTCCGCGGCATATTACCATGATGCCTTGAGGCATATTTGTCAAGGTTCCACAGGGACATCTATCTCACCAGCCTCGCTTCCCTTATGAAGTGGGCGACGGCACGATTAGGACTAAAATACATTCTCCGTTCAGATAACAGATGAGCTTCCTGCGCAGAGGGATTAGACTTCGCACAAGGGTGATGCGCATTTCCTGCCGTAGATCCTCGTTCAGACGGGTGCCGCAGCAGCAATCATCGTCCGTATACACGGGTTCGACAGCCGCTCTGCGGATGTAGGACTCATAAAAGGAAAGAATTTTGTCCTCCGTTTCCGGAACCGAACGGATCAAATCCAGAACCAGATCGGCCGGTGGTACCGGACAGCCGTGGGAACTTTTACCGATCATCGATGCTCATCCTCCTTTTTATGGCGCGCATAGCGTTCTTCTTATGCTTTTCCACCATGCCAATGCTGACACCGAGTTCAAGGGCAATCTGCTTCATAGGGATATTGAGAACAACATTCTTCAGCAGAACCAGCCTTTGCGTTTCCGTCAAACTTCGCAGGGCCTCGGCCAGCTCCGGGTTCAGGACTGGTATGTTGATCCCCTGCACGTCGATCATCTGACAGAGCACCTGCTCAAGCCCGGGGTCGTCATAGCGCAGGTCATCGGCATACTTGTCCAGTTCGACAAAGACAATGCCGTATTCGCGGGCACGCTTTATTTTTCGGTAATAGCGGCGTTTGGTGTTGCTGATAACGGTTTTCAAATACCTGTCAACATAGTCGAGCAATTCCACGGAGATGTCTTCGAGCGAAAAATCCGTTTTCATATGCCCTCACCTTGCCCTTTCACTAAAGCCACAAGGCATGGAGCACGACGGATTTATACCTCTCAGGAAAAATTTTTATATCATCATTTGCTATTCCCTCCCTCAAAAACAAAAAAAGACCAAGCCGGGCGCGGATGATCGCACTCGACTTGGCAAATATTTCCTATAATTTGATATGTGTATGTAAATAAGAAGGCAAAAATCGGTTTTATCCGGATAAAGCTTTTTTTAACGACAGCAAAGGTACACGCATGACGAACATTCTCCCTCCGTTATAGCAAAACCCCGGCTGCCCAGGATCTCCCGATACTCCCCGTGAAGTTTCTGTAAAGCCCGATGTACCTGACGGTTCAGTTCGCTGCGCAATACCTGCCGCTCCAGGTTTTCCCTGTCCGGCATCTGGTTTTCCAGTTCCTCCACCGGAACCTGGGGATATCGGGCCTATCGGCGCAGATGATCCACGGCATTGTTTCGCCCAATTTTATAAAGCCAAGTCTTAAAGGAACACCGGCCTTTGTACCGACTTTTCCCGGACATCAACTCAAAAAAGGTTTCGTCCGCCAGATCTTCGGCCACCGCAAAGTTGTTCACAAAACCGTTGATAAAAAGGATCAGGCCATCACTGTACAGTTCCACAAGTTCTTCAAGGGCGTTGACATTTCCTGCAGGGAAACGGTGGTAGCTACTGGCACCGTTATCCATGACTTTTCTCCTTTCCTCTTTGTCCCCTCCACTTATTAGGCGAATGAAATCGAAAAAACTCTCAATTAATTTTATCCGCCTTATTTTATAGTATAAACAGTCGTTCCCGATATGGCAAATTTTAGAGCGTAGTTTTTGCCATATTTATGTAATCAGTTTGATTTAATCCCTCATTTAGCACAAATAATTTGAGATGTAGAATGTATGAGGGTGAATTCTGTATGAAAATAAAAGAAAATGTGTTTGATTTTTCAGAATTAGGACGTGCGATTAAGCAGGCACGGCTGGATCGAGGCTGGACGCGGGAAAGAGTAGGTGCAGAACTGAATATTGCGCCGCGGTATTTGGTAGCGATTGAAAATGACGGTCAGCATCCCAGCCTGCAAGTCCTGTACGACCTGGTGAATCTGTTTGAATTGTCGGTCGATCAATATTTCCATCCCGACAGAAAACCAGAAAAAAGCACCCAACGCCGACAACTGGAGGCGCTGCTGGATGAACTGGACGACCCGGATCTAATGGTTGTTTCCGGAACGGTTAAAGGTATACTGGAAGCCAGGGACGCTTTCCGGAAAAAGATTGTGAATTAGAATATCTTGCAGGATGTATTGACAGTAAACTCTATATATAGTATAGTATATTTGTTTTTAGGTTTGAGAAAATAACCCCTTAGCGGGTTTTGGTTTGAGTTAAAAGGTCGGATGATCCCTTCCGGGGGATACTCCGGCCTTTTTTCTTTCCCGCCGGCTTTGGCCGGGAAAATCAGTCAAGAAAATCCAAGCGACCGCAAAAGGCCGCGTCAACTTCCCATAAGTTCGGGGAGTGGCGCGGCCTTTTCGTTTTATATATACCTATATTAAACGGAAGGGACTGATGCAAGCGTGCCAACCCCATCTCTGATTCGTGTGCGCTGCCTGGACGCAGAAAGGGCCGTGGGCCTTGTCAATTATGCGGACATGTTGGTATACGATCAGGAGAAAAACGTGGTCGCCGTGCGGATAGGCGGATATCCGGAAACGGTGCAGGCCATGAGCGACGCCATCCTCGGCGGCTGTGAACTGGAGCTGACCGGCTCCAAAAGCTCCCTGTGCTTAAGCAGCAAAGGGAGGCGGAACTATGCGAGACGGATCTCCCACGACGGCGTGTACGCCGAGGGAATCCACTGGCTTCAGGACGATTCTCTGCAATCCCTGGCCGTCGGACAGGATGACGACGACCCCAAAAGCGAAAAGGAAACGGTCAGTCTGAAACGGAACCTGTATATCTTCTGTACCAGCAGCGACGAGCTGTTTGACGAGCTGGATCGCAAGCTTTCCGTTCCCCTTTTGCCTGAGTTCCGGGGATATTTCCTATCGGAAGTGAAAAAGCGCGGTTTGCTGAACCGCCTGAAGGTGTACTGTCCGGGCCAAAAATTCCAGTGCTGGCATATGAGAGTATCAAAGGATTCCAGCATACGGATCACATTCCACAATAAATCTGGGAAGAGATATCGACCCCAAATATGTCACATATATAAAGCAAAAAGCACAGCTTATATCTTGCCGCATTAAAAACGGCCGGCAGCGTCAAGCTGCCAGCCGAGATTATTTATATTTTTCTTTGCCTGTAGGCCCATTCACATCCGGGCCTACATCATGAATTCACAGACGCCTTTTGACCGGTGGCTTTGCATTGGATGCATCCGGGCGATCACAGGGCGGCAAAGAAGCCCTCCAGCCGGTCGGCGATGCGAGCATGTCCGGCATCGTTGGGGTGCAGTCCGTCCGGCATGAATTGTTCCCGTTGTTCCATCAGCTCCGGCTGGATCCCGGAGACTCTGTAAAGGTCCAACACCGGGAGCCCGTAATATTCAGCGATGCGGCGTTCTGCTTCCACATATTCCGCCAGCGTGTGCTCGCAACGCACACCGCGCCCATTGATGACTGCTGCCTCATTCAATCGGTGCAATGGGGTGAGAATAGCGATCACTGCTGCAGGCCAGCGGCGGATCATCGTCTGAAACAACTGATGCACCGCTCCGCAGAAGGTCTCTTCCGTGCGATCCTGCAACGTCCCGAACGGGGTGTCCCCATGTCCGTAGTCGTTTGTCCCTCCCAGCACGACGATCACATCCGCGCTCGCTTCCATACTCTCCACCCGAGTGCGAAAATACGGGACGTCAATGTCGGGATACATAACGTTTACCTGCGGCGCAATAGTGGTGCCGCTGATCCCATAGCCCCGTACTTTCGCCCCTGTGCGCTGTCCCAGCAGGCTCCAGAATGTCGCCGTCTCTCCGGAGGTTCCAACTCCTGCGGTAATGCTGTCGCCCAAAAACAAGCATTTTTTATTTTTTAATTCCATTTTCGTATATCTCCGTCCGCTGAACCCTTCGCCCTCCGGCGGAAAACGGTCACATTATAGCACAGCCCCTTTTCCACTGTCAAGGGTGTTGCAACGAGGGAGTGTCCTAGCAGTACAATGTTACTCTTTTTATTAACTTACTTTTTTGGACACTCCCTTAACAATCGGGCCCCTTGACAAGTCGGGTAATCTTCGATATTATATTTTATGTCATTAGGTTTGAGATAAGGGCTCTTTTGTAGCCTTGGTTTGAGTTAAAAGGTCGGATGATTCCCTTTCCGGGGGATACTCCGGCCTTTTTTCTTTCCCGCCGTTTGGTCGGGAAAATCAGTAAAGCAAATCCAAGCGACCGTAAAAGGCCGCGTCAACTTTCCGTTCGTGTGGGGAGTGGCGCGGCCTTTTCGTTATATATAGACCAAAATTGAAACGGAAAGGACGGATGCAAGCGTGCCAACCCCATCTCTGATTCGTGTGCGCTGCCTGGACGCAGAAAGAGCCGTGGGCCTTGTCAATTATGCGGACATGGTGGTATACGATCAGGAGAAAAATGTGGTTGCCCTGCGGATCGGCGGATACCCGGAAACGGTGCAGGCCATGAGCGACGCCATCCTCGGCGGCTGCGAACTGGAGCTGACCGGCTCTAAAAGCTCCCTTTGCTTAAACAGCAAAGGGAGGCGGAACTATGCGAGGCGGATCTCCCACGACGGCGTGTACGCCGAGGGAATCCACTGGCTTCAGGACGATTCCCTGCAATCCCTGGCCGTCGGACAGGAAGACGACGACCCCAAAAGTGAAAAGGAAACGGTCAGTCTGAAACGGAACCTGTATATCTTCTGTACCAGCAGCGCGGAGCTGTTTGACGAGCTGGACCGTAAGCTTTCCGTTCCCCTTTTGCCTGAGTTCCGGGGGTATTTCCTCTCGGAACTGAAAAAGCGCGGTTTGCTGGACCGCCTGAAGGTGTACTGTCCGGGCCGTAAATTCCAGTGCTGGCATATGAGCGTATCAAAAGACGAAAGCGAAATCGCCCAAATACTGGAAGACGGCCTGAAGGACGGCAGCATCGCCATTCCGGGGAGCTCCCCGGGCCAAGAGGATGTATTCCGGCATATCGCATCCTTTACCGCCTACCTGCGGGAGTTCGGCGACAAGATCGCCGGGCGGATCAAGGACTGCTTCCCTCCCCGGTTCAATCCGGCCGAGGAAGCGGTGTCGCCGCCGGTGCAGGAGGTCAATCGGTATGTTGTCACACACGCCGGATACTCTCTGTTCGACGCACAGCTTGGTGCGGCGGAGGCCCTCAAGCGTCAGCTGGAAACCGACAGGCTGGCGCTTTTAGTGGCCGAATGTGGCACCGGCAAAAGCAAGATCGGTGCCGCCGCCCTGTATGCCTACCAGCACAGCAGAGCGGACAGACGCACCGCTCGGAAAGCCTTCAACGTCGTGGTTTGCCCCTCTCATCTGACAGGTAAATGGGTGCGGGAACTGCATGAGACCGTCCCGGACTGTTTGGCCCAATATGTAACCAGCATCCAGGACATCGACCTGCTGTATAACCGATACCAAGGGGAAAACAAAACAGTATTCTGCATTCTTTCCAAAGAAACCGCCCGCAACGGGTATATGCGCCAGCCGGCCGTAACCTGGAACCGGCGGATGGGAGGATTTATCTGTCCGGATTGCGGCAGGGTGCAGGAGATGCGAGATCCCGACACTTCCTCATGGATAAAGGCGGACGCCCTGTTTTTTCAGCAGGAAAATTCCCACAACCACCGCTGCCGTTTCTGCGGCGCTTCCCTCTGGACGGTTCAGAACCCCGACGAGCTGACGCCAAAACGAACCCAGTGGGTGCGCATCGGCGGTTACGGCTATGTCCACCGCCGTTTTGCCTATCAGGCGGCCCAAACCTGCAAAAAAGCATTTCGTGCGAAGATTGAGGAAGTGGTGGAGCGCCCGGACGGCCTTTTTCCCGCCGCCGGCGCCTACCGGCGGTATCCGCTGTCCGCCTATCTCAAGAAAAAGCTGAAACGGATCGACGCCTTAATCGTAGACGAGCTGCACCAGTACAGCGGCGAGAGCGCGCAGGGACAGGCTATGGCGGAGCTGGCCGGGATCGCCGATAAAGTGCTCGGCATGACCGCCACCCTCGTCAATGGATACGCCAAGGGCATCTTCTATTTGCTCTTTCGCTTAAAGGCCCGCCTGATGCTGCTGGATAACCAGGCGTACAAACGGCCGCGGGATTTCTGTTTGCAGTATGGGGTGCTGGAAGAAATGTACGAAGAGGATACCACCGAATACAACAGCACATCCAAATCCAGAAAGCGCAAAGTACGGGAACGGTTCCTGCCGGGGGTCTCGCCTATCGTGTATTCGCGGTTTTTGTTGGAAAACGCGGTGTTCCTGTCGCTGAACGACATGGGAAAGGAGCTGCCCGACTACGAGGAAATCCCCATCCCCTGTACCATGCTGCCGGAAGTCCAAAAGGAATACGATGCTCTGCAAAACAATTTCCGGCATCTGATGAGGCAGGCGCCCCGGATCGGCAAACGGGTGATGTCCGCGTATCTGAACCTGCTGTCCGCTTATCCCGACCAGCCCTATGGCCACGAGCCGATCCGCAACCCGTTTGTACCGGAGGAAGACCAGAACGTGCTCTCGGCCCCCAAAGACATCGGCAGCGCGGATGACTTACAGCCCAAGGACGAGGTGCTGCTTGATTTGATCGACCGGAAGATTCAGGCGGGCGAGCGCGTCATCGTCTTCACCGCATGGGTGCGGCTGGACACGCAGGAGCGGCTTCACAAACTGCTGACGGAAAAGGGTGTCAAGACGGCCATTCTGGATCAGAAAGTGCCGCCTGTGCAGCGGGAAGAATGGGTGGACAAACGCGTGCGCGAAGGGGTGAAGGTGCTGATCACCAATTCAGCCCTTGTGGAAACCGGCTTGGATCTCAATGCTTTTACCACCCTGGTTTTCTACAACATCGCTTTCAACTTGTATGTGTTCCGGCAGGCCTCCCGCCGAAGCTGGCGAATCAACCAGACCGCGCCCAAGGTGGAAATCTATATGCTCTACTATGCCGACACCATGCAGCACAAGGCACTTCGTCTAATGGCGTCCAAGCTGTCGGCAGCCACCGTCATTGAAGGACATATCTCCGACGAAGGGCTGGCAGCCATGTCCGACTGCCAGGATCTCACCACCCAGCTTGCCAAAGAACTGATGCGCGGACTGAAGGACGACGTGGAGGATCTGGCGGCGAGCTTCAAGAAAATGGCGATTTTCAGGAACCACCCGAAACCGGCCGCAGTCGAAAAGTACTCTGCTCCGGCAGAGCCAGAGGAACAGTTGCTGCCAGTACAGCAGTCAATTTTGCTTCCTGTACCGCCCTGTTCAGAAACAAAACGCGCCGGAGTGAAAGACACAGGCCAAATCAGTATTTTTGACCTGTTGGCTTCATGAAGCGCAGAATTTTTAAATCAACCATACGAGGAGGTCAACTATGACTAAGAAACAACCTGGCGAGACATTCCAGTACGAAAACATTCTGTACAGCATCGGGGGCTGGATACAATGCACCGAAGGTTCGGACTATGCCGGATTGTCCGGAGTCATTATGGAAATCCGGGACGGAGAGGATCGGGAAACCGACAACCCAGCGCCGGACATTTACTGCCGTTTGCAAATGCCAAAAGACGCCGAACTCGTGCAAAGGCTTGAAGCAAGATTTTCCGATTTATATGGGAAAACGGTGAAAATCACAGAGGTTCCGCTGGACTCCCTTATTCTATCGCCGGACGATCTGAGAGGTATTAACAGCAAGCCGGATTGCTATACCCCGGAAACAGATAATCCCTACCCTTTGTGCGTGGGGAACGGTGGACTCCTGTGTGAACAATGCAGCCTGTACAAAGATCTGGATTATAACAGTTATGAGTAAGGAGTGCAGCTTATCATGAAATTCACAGCCAACCGTCTTCTACTGCTGGAAGCTGTAAAAAAGGTTCTGAAGGTCGTCCGGCCAAACCGGGATATCCCAGAAATTGCCGGGGTTCTCATCGAAGCGGATGCATCCGCCGGTCTGTTGACCGTTACAGGCACCGACATCCGCACTCATATCCAGCGGCGGATTCGGAAGGAACAGGTGGAGGAAAGCGGCAGCATCATCCTCACGCCGCTGATCGCCAAAGTTCTGGACAAGCTCGCCGGGAATACGGTATCGTTTCACAGCGACAAAGGGGCCGTGCTGATCCATTCCGAAAGCGCTTCTTTTTCACTCCCGTTTCTGCAAGCTAAAGCGTTCCCCCGGCTGCAAATACCCTTCCCGGAGGATACCATCCGGGTGCAGGGGCTCAACGACCTTTTCCGCAAAACTATGTTTGCTGCCGACGGTAAAACAACCGATCCAGCCAAAGTATCCCTGCAATATGTGCGGCTCGCTTTCGCGGACGGCCTGACGACGGCGGAGGCCACCAATGGCCTGTCGGTCGCATTAGCCACTTCTCCGCACTGTGCGGACGGCAATCTGGAATTGCTTCTCCACGAAAAGGCCGTTCGGATCTTATCCTCCATCGTCAACTCTTCTGATGAGCTGTTTGTGGGGATTTCCGGCAAGTATGCGGTATTCATGAAGGAGGATCTGTTTTTCTCCAGCATGATGTTCGCTGGGAAATACCTGGCGGGCAGCCGGATACTGGAGCGTGTTCAGCCGGCTTATCAGGCGATGACCGACGCCGGGAGCCTAACGGATCAGATACAAAACGTATCGGCTTTGTTTTTGGAAGGCGATGATCCTTGTGTCGATCTGTACATCGAGTCCGACAATATTACTTTGCGTGCTGAAACTGCAAGCGGCCATTCCTCTTCCGCCATCAAAGCGGCGGATACGACTCCCACGCCGAAAGACGGATTCCATTTCGACTGTCGGCTGCTGCTGAGTTGTCTGCGGAACACATCCGGCCCCTTGCGCCTTTTGCTCGACGAAAACGGCCTTCTAATCCTGGAGGCCAACCAGTGCCGTTATTTCGTATGCCCCCGCGGACCTGTCAGAATTGTGAAAAAGGAGGTTGAGAAAGCAGTAAAGACGCCGAGAGCAAAGAAATCGAAAAACAAAACCCAAACCACCACTAAAGCGGCATAAGGAGGCCAACTATATGCAGTTCGAACCTGGACGGCTGACAGCGACATATGGGATATCGGCAGCAATGGAAGATGACACAGCATTCCAGCGCTTCGTAGCGGCCTCGCTCAATCGGTATCAGTCGTGCGACTGGGGCGAACTCTCCACAAGGGATTGTGAAGCCAACAATGCGGCTGTAGCCAATGGTGAGAACAGGATCTTTGCCGCATATGTCAGCAAAGAATTGCAAAAGAAAATCTGGATTATAACAGAGGCCGACAGAAGCTATACCACCGTGATGTTGCCACAGGAATATTAAATCCAAATTCTATGAGGTGAAGTTATGCTCAACGACAAGATGAACGCCCTGATTGAAGAGGTGTGCGGTGAACTGGCCGAACGGGAGGAACTGGTACATACCATCGCCCTGGCTCTGCTCACCGGGAAGAATCTGTTTGTACTTGGCGAACCCGGCCAGGCAAAATCCCAGGCCATCGACCTGTTCCGCTCCCATATCACGGACGCCAAACAATTCGACATCCTCATGAGTAAGGGGACGGATCAGGAGCAGCTTTTCGGGCGGCTGGATTTAGCCAGCATCATCCCGGGCCATGTTTCCTATACCGTTCTGAATCACGATCCCCGCTATGCACAGATGCGCAAACGTCTGACCGAGCTGATGAACAGCGCCCAGGACGACTGTGGGTATGCCGAGATAGGCGAGCTGCACGGCCGGATGAACCGCTATAAAGCGGCGCTGGCGATCCAACACGAGGGCGTGCCGGAAATGGTGACGGCCAATAAAATACCGGAAAGCCATATCTGTTTTCTCGATGAAATCTTCAAGGCCAACGACGGGGTACTCAACTGTCTTCTGAAAGCCCTGAACGAGCGCATCTACACCAACGAGGGTGTTTCTATGTCCATTCCCGTTATCAGCTTTTTCGCGGCATCCAACGAAATCCCCAACTTTCACAACCCGGAGGAAAAATCGCTGCGGGCGCTGTATGACCGCTTTGATTTCAAGGTGAACACCCGGTATGTGGAGGACAAGGCCAACCGCATGAGGATCCTTGCCATGAAACAGGATCCGGCAAATTTCGTGCCGGACGGTTTGCAACGGATCTCCGAAAAGGAAATATCGTTGGATGAATTATACCAAATGCAGGAAGAGGTCAGGGCGGTGAAGATTCCGGACAACATCAACGAACTCGCCGACAATATCCTGTGTGAACTGCGCCGTAAGGAAATCTCCGTTACGGATCGCAAATATTTCAACTTTAGCCTTGTCGTGCAGGCGGAAGCCTGGCTGGCTGGCCGGGATACCGTCCGGCCGCAGGATATGAAAGCCCTCGTCAACTACCTGTGGGATAAGCCGGAAGACCGGGAGATTGTTCAGGAGACGATCATCCGCCTGACCGAAAACCCGCTGGGAGACAAGCTGGACGAGCTGCTGGCCCGAGCCTACCAGTATCGGGACGAATTTGACAGCGCCGACAATTTTGGCTTGGCCTTAATCACCCTGCGCAATGGCCTGTTGGCGGTTTACAACGAGGCCGAGCAGATGAAGTCCGGTCTGGCTGAAGCTGATCCCGCCCATTCCGCTGTGGAAGGGATGATCGCCACGCTGGAGGGCATCAGCCGCGAAGCCCACGCCAAGACCGCCTTTACCTATCTGCCGCTGCCGGAGCTGAAAGCCTACAAGCAGATGAGCACCTGACTTTTAGAAATCCAAAATATGAACGAAAGAGGTAAAAAGCTTTGCTGAACAGAATTACCATGACCGGAAGAATGACCCGCGATCCTGAACTGCGTACCACCCAGAGCAACATATCCGTCACCAGCTTCTCCATCGCCAATCAGCGCAACTACAAAAACGGAAACGGAGAACGGGATACCGACTTTTTTGACGTAGTGGCCTGGCGGGCCACGGCGGAATTTGTCACCAAATATTTTGTGAAAGGCTCCCTTGTCACGGTGGACGGGCGGCTGGAAAGCCGCAAATTCACAGACAAGCAGGGCAACGAACGCAAGACGGTGGAAATCATCGCGGATAACGTGTTTTTCGGCGACAGCAAAAACGAGCAGCAGAAAACCGCCTCGGGTCCTGCTGAAGCGGCCGCGCCGGGCTTTGAACCGGATTTTTCGACGCCTGCGGTTGGCGGGGCTAACGATTTTGAGGAGATCATCGACAACAGCGATTTCGACGGGTTCCCGCCTTTCCCCGGCTGACGAATGACCGCGGCTCCCGGACAGGTACGCGCCTGTCCGGGAAGACCTCCCCTTTATCAACATGATATCGACCGACTGTATGGAGGAATGTCTCATGAGAGATTTTTTTCGTTCCCCCGCCCATTTGGACAAGGCGGCGGACTGGCTGACGGAACACCGGCTGAACCAGCGGGAACCCGTCACCGGCCGTCTGCTGGAATCCACCCGCCTGACCGATTTGATTTACCGGGGCTTTGCTGCCGAGGATGAAGACGCGCCGGAAGAACTGCCCGGGGAAAACGGCCCCCGTTTTGAAACGCTCTGCCAAGATTTATTCACGGCGCTGTATTCCCCTGTCCTTCGGCGGTGGGACGAGGATGCGGTTTTCCAGCGGGAACGGCTGTACAACAAGCCGATTCTGGACAGCGTGCTGCGGGGTGACCGGTATGCGGAGATGAAATCCCTGTGTGAAAGCAGGGAATATCCCGCATACACCGCCGCGGCCGCCTTCTGCCGCTCCCTGCGGCAGTCCATGGCCGAAATCACGTTGGAGATCCCGCAACGGCAGTTCCTGCCGGTTATCCACAAGCTCACGGAGCAGGAACAGGCACTGACGGCGGAGCTCGACCGGCTCCTTTCGGACGCGGCCGGCGGCCCGCCCCTTAAACTTCTCTATCTGTATAACCGGATTTTCCGCAAAGCCTCCCAGATTGCCAACCTGCGCCAAAAGGTGGAGGAAGGGGCTGTCCGTTATATCCGGGCGGTGGTTGTGCACATCGGCTCCGCTCTCGATGCGGCGCTGGAAGCGGCGCATCAGACCAGCACGATTCTGCAAGCTTGGGGTGACGGCAGCGGAGAGATGAAGAACACACCGGCCAACCGGGAACTCCTGAACTATGTCCGAAACAGTGAAATGCTTCAGAAGATCGCTTCCTATCTCGGCCGGTATCGGGAGATCCTGGCGGCCAAACGCCAAAACAGCTTTGCTTATGGACGAGGCGAAAAATATGACATCGGGTTCGGCAGCGACATCAATTCCTGCCTGGCCTCGGAGCTGGCGCTGCTGGGTGCGCCCGAAACCGAAGTGCTGTTTATGCGCCGGTTCCAGCAGAAAAAGCTCATGCAGTACCGGAAACGGGAGGCGCTCATCAAAGGCGAGGGGGACATGATTGTCCTGCTCGATGAAAGCTCCTCCACCCGTCTCATGGCAGGGTGGGCGAAAGCCATCGTCCTGGCCCTGCTGGACGTGGCCGCCAAGGGCAGGCGGAAGTTCGCCCTGGTGCATTTTTCCACGGACATAAAGACCGACCTGTTTGAACCGGGACAATACCAGACGGCGGATATTCTCCGAGCTGCGGAACATTTCTTCAATGGCGGTACCAATTTTGAAAGACCGCTGAAGGAAGCGATGCGGCTACTGGAAAACGGATTTGAAAACGCCGACATTACCATCATCACCGACGGGGAATCCGAACTGACGGACGCATTTACCAAAGAGTTCCGGGAAACGCTGCGCCGGCAGCGGGCGGCGATGACCGGCATCCTGCTGGACAAGGACAATGCCTGCGGGAAATCGCTGGAACCGTTCTGCGACCGGATTTTCCGAACGAAGGAGCTGACAGAGAACGACATCGCCGTACAGCTTCTGGACCGCAAGACATCTTGACGAACGCTCCCTTGATTCTTTTTGCCAAATTGTATATACTATCGTTAGAAAGGGGGCTGTGCGCCATGTGTACGGAAAACCAACTCAAGGCAATTTTGGATACGGTTGCTGCCACGGCCAGGACGGCTTTGGGTGACCGGCTTCGCGGCGCCTACCTCTATGGCTCCTATGCCCGGGGGGATTACGACGCGGAATCGGACGTGGACATCCTGGTGCTGGCCGACGTTCCGCGGGAAAAGCTGGCGGCTTACAAGAAGCCGTTCCTAAAGGCCACCAGCGATTTGGGGCTGGAGTATGATGTCGTCGTCACCGTAACCCTCAAGGATACCGACACCTTTGAAAAGTATCTCGACGCGGTGCCGTTCTATCAGAATGTCCGAAAGGAGGGGGTTCCCCTTGCCGTCTGATAGGCAAATCGACCTGTCCAAAACGCGGCTGCAAATCGCCAGGGAACGCCTGGCCTTTGCGGAAGAAATCCTGAAGCTGGGCGATTACAAGACGGTGGCGAACCGTTCCTATTATGCGGTGTTTGCCGCTATGCGGGCGGTGCTGGCTTTGCAGGGCTTCGATTCCAAGAAGCATTCCGGGATTATCGCGGAGTTCCGCCGGGAATACATCAAATCCGGTCTGTTGCCGAAAGAGCTTTCGCCTATTATCGAGGCGCTGGTGGAAATCCGTCAGGGCAGCGATTACGACGATTTTTACCTGATTTCTAAAGAAGAAGTCGAGGAACAGCTTCACAATGCGGAGCAGTTCGTCCGGATCGTCGAAACCTATCTGCTTACCCAGTATCCTAAATCCACATAACGCAAGGCGCCGTTTGATTCTATGGATCAGGCGGCGCTTTTTTATTCGGTGCGCCGGCAGCAGGAAAGGCCGGTACGGGCACCCAGCGGATACTCCCTATCGGAATCGTGTACTCCCCTCTGCCCAGTAAATAGTCTGTGGATACCTGGAATAAGCCCGCGATCTCGCTCAAGGTATGCAGATCCGGTTCTGTTGTCCCGATTTCATAGTAGGCATAGCTTGAGCGCTCCAGGTGAAGCCGCGCGGCAACTTCCCGCTGTGTCATCCCGTTATACCGGCGCAGCGTCCGCAGCCGGTTTCCCAATGCGGTCCTTTTTTTCTTTCCTTTGCTCATGAAAATTCCCCCTTATCGGATGATGAAGCAATTTCACGCTAAAAAAGCGAGGGACACGGCCCAACCCCTTAAGCCGTGCCCCTCAAAAAAGGACGCACTTCCAGTATATCGGCCGTTATTTTCTTTGTCAAATTTAAGAGGCCATTATTTTTTCTCGGAAAATCCTAAGAAGAAAGTACGAAATACAGATAATGAATTGACACGACATACAATATATGGTATAGTGTATATGTTGTTAGGTTTGAGGTAATGGCTTCTTTGCAAGCCTTGGTTTGAGTTAAAAGGTCGGATGAATCCCTACCCGGGGGTTGATTCGGCCTTTTTCGGTTTCCAGCCCGAAAGGCAGGAACCATCAGTCAGGAAAATCCAACCGGTAACAACGAAAGAAGACCGGCTTTCACTCGTCATGAGATGAGTTGAAAGCCGGTCTTTTTTTTGTTTTACAAAACAAAAAGAAAGGACGACCGACATGAACGAAAGCACGAACAATCCCCTGAACGACTTTCTGAACCAAGCGGAAGAGGAACCGGAGAACAACCTGTTCGCCCCGATTCCCTTTCCCAGCCAGCCGGAACCGGCCGGGGCGGCTGTACCCGTCCCGCCGCCCGTTCCAGCGCCGCAGGCGCCCGCCGCGGAAATGCCGGAAATCCCGGCTATCCCGCCGGTGCAGACGCCTCCACAGGCTCAAACGCCTTCAACCACGCCAGCCCAGCAGCCTACTCCCGATAAAACGGAGCCGCCGGCAGAGGTACAGCAGGAAGATCCCTTTGCGGAAGCCTTAAAAAAGGCACAGGCGAAAAGCGAGGAGCGGCTGGCAGACAGCTTTGCCGGGAAAGAGGCCATGTTTATCTATGGCAAGGCCAAAGACCCCATTTCCGACCGCGAGTGTACCTTTGAGGATCTGCGGGCCAGGTATGAGGCCGATTTCCCGGAGTTGTCCGACGCCAAAAAGGTGTCCTGGACCGTGCTCTATGGAAAGACCACAAAAACCATACTCAACCCCGGATCGGACAAGGTGTACGACATCAAGGCGGAAATCGAGAAATCCAAGACATTCCTGGAAAATATTCGCAAGGCCAAGACCGACGCGGAGAAGCATCCGGAATGCCAAATCAAGCCGTCCATTCGAGCCCAAAGCAAGGGAGAAATGTGCGGCCTTCCAGCCTATAAAGCCTACTGTTCCACCGAGGAGGAAGCGGCGGCCTGTGATAAACCTATCGTCATCCTCCCTGCCCGGGACGGCAGGCTCTATGAAAGGCGTAAAACCCCTGTGGGGCTTTTTACGGCTCCGGCAGCTCATCTGCCGGAGCTCCCCCTCGTTGAAGCGGGTTTCCAACCGGCACTCCCCAAAATCCCGATGCACATCCTTATGTTCGTTCTTAACTTTTTCAAGCGGCTGTCCGAGCGGTATGAGGTTGAGGCGCTGGTACACATCCTGTATGACACCATACACAGGAAATACACCCTGCGGGTGCCCAAGCAGGAACTAACGGCCGTCAGTGTCGATTCCGTTATGGAGGAGGACTACCCGGACTATCTGATCCACGTGATGGACATCCACTCCCATAACACCATGCCGGCCAAGTTCTCTGACACAGACAACCGTGACGAAAAGGCGACGCGGCTGTATGCCGTGGCCGGCCGCTTCGATCAGGTGTTCCCGGAGATTGCCGTCCGGGCCAGCTACGGCGGGCGGTTCATCCCCCTGCGGCCGGAAGAGGTTTTTGAATCCGACTTCAAAGCCTACCCGTATCCGCCGATCTGGGAAGAGCAGCTCACCCTCCCCGAACCGGAGCCGCTGATGGCTCTGCCGTCCCGCACATCCCGCGTGACGGTGCGCCGGCGCCGCCCATGGAGGAATCCGGATGAAATATTCTAAAAAGGCCCCTGTCAAAATCGTGGTGCTGGGCGCCGGCGGGACCGGCGGTTATGTTATCCCGCATCTGTATCGCCTGGGCTATGCTTCGGAGCATCCCACCCGGATCATCGTCTGCGACGGCGACGTGACGGAACAAAAAAACCTCATACGGCAGAACTTCGTGGAGCAGGACATCGGACGGAACAAAGCGCAGGTGCTGGCCGAGCGGTATGCTGCCGCTTTCGGTATCGAGTGCGAGTACCGGCCGGAATTCATTGAAACGCAGGAGGAACTGTACACCCTGACAGAGCCTGACCGAGTACCTTACCCTATGGAGCCGCAGCGGGTGATCCTGCTGGGCTGTGTGGACAACAACAAGTCCCGGCAGCTTTGCCACCGGGTTTTCGAGCAGAAGCGGAACCTCATCTACATCGACGCAGGCAACGGGGAGCATACCGGGCAGGTGGTTTGCGGCGTCCGGCAGAACGGCCGGACGCTCTACAAGCCGGTATGCTCGCTGTACCCGGATCTGCTGGAGGATGAGGACAAATTTCCATCGGAGCTATCCTGCGCCGAACGGGCGGTATCCGCCCCGCAGTCGGTTACGGCCAATCTGACGGCCGCTACCGCGGTGGTGTCCTTCCTCTACGATCTGCTGATCGCCGGCGACCTGAAAACCCGGTACGTGACCTTCTCCTCGAGGCTCATCAGCATGAGGGCTGAGGTTGTCAGACAGCGGCCGAAGAAAACTACGGCGAAAGCTGCATAACAGAAGGGAGAAAACGATCCATATGGCTGCTCATCGTTCTATTCAAAAATGCTTCCAGCGCGGAGGCGTAATGCTCAACCAACGAACAACTGATTGAACGGAAAGGAAACCGCCATGTATGAAAAACGACTGACCTTTTCATGGAACAGACAGCCCTCTCATTTGAAGGGCAAACCGGCCTGCCTCTCTGTTTTCCAGGTTTCCGAACACCTCCCCGACGGAAGGGAACGGCTTATCTATCAGGATATCCGGCTTCAGGCAAACGACCTCGAACCGGATGTGTGTCACTTTTTTCATAAGCTCTCCTGCCAACCGGCGCAGCATCGCAGAGAAAAGGGGGCGGCTTAATGGAGCGCGGTTACTGGCTGCCTCCCCGCGCCAAACATCTGGCGGCCTATGCCGGGTTCTATATCGACAGCGAAACCGTCTATCAGGCAAATATGGACAGCGGCTGGAACCAATTGCTGGACGGGCTTTGTCAAAAGCTCACCAACTATGAATCATCCTTTCAGAAGCGATGCGCATGGACAAACAAGCAAGCTGGCCGAAACCGCTTTGTCATCCTGAAAAACGAGGAAGTGGAAATCATCGCCGAGGATGACGACGAATACGTCGCCGTGTTTGTCATTATCCCGGAAGACTGCCGGAACCCGGAGGAAATCAAGCAGATTTTCCCGCGTTACGTTACCCTGCTGCGGACGGCCTTGGCCGAGATGTACCCGGGCCATATTCTCAAAAGAATTAACTCCCAGCACACCAAAGCGGTGGGATGAATCGAGACGGAGGAATTGTATGCTGATAACGTTCAAACGGCTGATCCTGGAACTCACCCGCCAATGCAATATGCGCTGCGCACACTGTATGCGCGGCGAACCGGAGGACAAAACCATAGGCACCAGCATTTTGGAACGCCTGTTCCGGGAGGTGCGCCATATCGAGCATCTGGGACTAACCAGCGGAGAACCGGCCCTTGTCCCGGAGCAGATTCAGTGGATCGTCCATTTAGCCAAACGCTGGGGCTGCACCATCGGGCATTTCTTCTGCGCTACCAACGGCAAGGCGTATTCCCCTGCGTTTACAGAGGCCCTGGAAAAGCTGTACCGCTATTGCATCCAGAAAGACCAATGCACCCTGTCCATCAGCTTCGACCAGTTTCATGAACCGGCTGATCCGAAGGCGGTGGAAAAGTACAGCCGCCTTCCGTTTTATAAGCCGGTGAACGAACGCAGGACGCTTGCGCCAAACGAAATCCTGTCCGAAGGCCGAGCAAAAGAAAACGGCCTGGGACTCATGGCTTTGCCGGACCAGAGGTGGCTCTACAAGTATTCCCTTAAAGGCTTCCACATGGAGTGCGGAGACATCGTATATCTCAACACGGACGGCGATGTGCTGCTCAATCCGGATATCAGCTACCGAAACCAGAAAGAGAAACGGATCGGCAATGTGCTCAATGAGAATCTGCCGCATATCCTGGTAACCCATCTCTATACGGTGAAGCTGGAACCGCAGAAGTATGCGTTTTCTCTGCACCTGCACGCAGATCCGGGGACAGTGGCCGACAAGGCCATCGATGACATCCGGTATTACCGGCAGGAACAGCAGGTCATGGCAGCGTATGCCAACGGTCTGCACAATATCCACATCACGCCGGTCCATCCGGCGTCTGCGGGTATCCCATCGGAACTGCTGCTGACTGCAGCAGAACTTCCCGATTTCCAGCAGGAAACAACCGTCTGATCGGAACCAAAGTGACATACAGCCTGCCGGACGGTAAAACCGCGGGGGCGGTTACGCTGGAAGTACTGAGCCATCCGCTGGAGGACGCCGATGAGTGAGCCGGAAGTACACTATTACTGTCTGGAAGAACTGGCGGAATCCGCAAAAATCCTGCAAGCCATCCGCGAACAGCTTCCTGCTATCCACGCCCAATACAGGCAGCACCGGGGAACCGGACAAGGACAGGAAATCGAGGCTCTGACAGATATGCAGGCAGCGGTGAAACGGCTTTGGGGAGAATT